>OCVV011262176.1_pt1 | contig 17786 bp, 8 predicted proteins | sample 1539721 | NCBI WGS metagenome assembly OCVV01 (sample SAMN02144230, study PRJEB22623) | gut metagenome | biome: sheep rumen | host: Ovis aries | place: New Zealand | reverse complement strand
CATGTTCGAAACCTTATCCCCTCCAATGGGCGGTCTGCCTTTCGGATCGTTCATCTCCAGAGAACTGCGGGACTGCTCATCACGCCAGTTCAGATCATCATTTGTATATGGAACCTCTGGTGTGATCTCATAAAGATCCGCACCAGCTGCGTCCGCCAGCGCTGTTGCCGCAATGCCGGTTGTGCCTGTTGCTGAGAAATATACGACTAATATCTTTGCCATTGTTTTATCCTCCAATCATTGAATTCAAATCATATAGTAAAACCAGTCTTTCACTCGTCATGATCTATTTCGTAACGAACCTTCTCCGGTATGCATGCCACCAGTTCCTCCTTGGGGATCGTCAGGAAGATATCAACAAGATCTTTATCAAGCTGAGTGCCTGCTACTTCCTTCAGAATCTCAACGGCCTCTTCATGGCTCTTTGGTTTCTTATAGGATCTGCGCATGGTAATCGCAGAGTATGTATCAGCGATTGCTATGATTCTTGCCGGAAGTGGAATATCCTCCGCTTTCACCTGATAGTATCCCTTTCCATCGATTCTTTCATGATGATATAAGATCCAATCCGAAACCGAATCAAAAGTGGACAATGGTTTAAGTATCTTAACTCCTACTTTCGGATGCGAACGCATAACAGCCCATTCTTCATCATTCAATTTGGCAGGTTTATTTAAAATTGCTTCCGGGACGCCCAGTTTACCAACATCATGCATCAATGCAGCATATTCAAGGCTGACCGGATTGATCTCTTTTTTCATAGTGGCGGGCAGATGCTTATAGAAGCACATAGTCAGTTCCTGCACATATCGGCTATGTCCGTTCAGATTAGGATCTCTGGCATCAATGACTCCGACCAGAACCTCTGCGATATCGATACTTCTTTTCTTGGCAGTGTCCAGAAGACCATACATCAGTGTCAACACTATCATGACAAAGACACTTCCCCATAGGAGAATCATTGCCATTAGCAAATCCGGCTCGGAGAATACGGCAACATAAAGATAGCCCAGAAGGAAAAATATCAGCAACACCAATGCCAAATATTTTCTGGTTCTATCTCTTCTATTCCCTGCCGACAAAACATCATGCGTCGTACGGAGGAATATGATATATCGGATTATATTATTCACCATAAGCAATGCGCCAATGGCAATGGATACCACAATTACAATGTGCATTACTGCTATTCCTTTTCTACTCTTGAGAAAACATTCAGAATTGATCAGATCATCATTTTCATTATCACGACATATACGCCCACGCCCCCATTTTACCATAGACCACAGGCTTAATCCATAATCACAGAACAATTTGTTCAGAAATCAGCTTTTCCCACAATGGATACAGTATCATCACCAAAAACCATTTCAGGAGGTAACCTGTTATGACAAAAGAACAACTTATGACACTTATCCAGGCATGCCGTGCTATGGAGAAGTTCGACGAGGCATTCCACAAGCTTACAGGAGGAAGTATAGGGCACGAGGATTATGAAGTCTTTTTCCGCACTGAGGAAGTCCTTATGCGGTTCTCGTGTCTTCCATCCGATGGAGACATCATGGATCTGATCAGAATTCTGAAGAACGATGATATGTCCGACGAAGATCGATATCGTACCTTGTTCCCGGAATCATAAGTAAAGCAACATTCCATTTACTCCGTCCAATGGTTGACATTTATTTAGAGTATCTGATCTATGAGGATCTATCTTCCCTCTATGTGGATCAGCTGGATCCAGAAGGATGTAAGGACGCCAGAATACATGAAGATCGGACCTGGCGAGAAGTCTCCTGGGAAGTCGCCAGAGAATATATTCTGGATAGACTAAACGAGTTTATGTACCAGTATTTCTAAGAAAATGAAAAGCGGCAGACAATCGGTGCATGCTCTCTCGCTGCCGATCACTGCCGTTTTTCTATTTCTGGAGCATTGCCCCAGCTTTTTCCGCACTTTCACATTTCTGGGGCATTGCCCCAGCTTTTCCGCACTCTTCCGTTTCTGGGGCAATTCAACTCATGCCAAAAAATCTGAGGTTCTGACAAGCAACGTCCACCCATCCGCCGGAAAAGCATCGGCAGATACATGGACAGCTTGTTGGGGACTATCCGTCCCCAAACCCCTGAATTAACTAACCAGAAATTCCAACTAATTAAAATATACTCTTTTAATTTTTAACGTATTTGTTGATGTTTTTACATAATGGTGAGCTTATCTGTTCTGTCAGTTCCTCCGGTCCCAGACTGCTTTCCCCGGTCTGAACATCTAAGACTTTTTACGCCATTTTATGGCTTTCCCCGGCATTTATGGCTATGCCCGAGATCAGGAATGCTGCAACCAGAATCCAGCTTACCAGTTTTTTCTTCATACCTTCCGCCTCCCCTTCTTTTCCTTTACCAAATAAATGCTTACTACTTCCCCTTTTCACGCCCTATTATAGCGCCTCATTTCCCCGCTGTATACGGGAAGCGTTGCTTAGTCCCTCAGCATCCGGGATAATGTCTCCTGATAGGTATACGCCAGCCGTTTGATCATCTTTCTGCTGTAATATCCTGAATGGTAGATCCGGAGGGTATAGCCATCCTTTCCTTCTACGACTTCCATATGTGCTTCCACCACAAGGTCCGTCATTCTCGAAAGGATCTTATTCAGTACCTTCTCACTGACCGGTAAATGATCATAGCCGCCGTCATCTATGATCCAGTCCGGTAAAAACTGGAACTCGATGATCGGTGAGACACCTGATTCCAGTGCCAATGGACCAAATGGATAATGACTGAGTCGTGCATATTTATAATACTGATCAGAAAGACTCTTCAGACAAGTCCTCATATTCCGACGATCCACATGCGCAACCATGGGGACAACATTCATATATAAACCAATGGCGTTATAGCTTAAGGATCTGTCGCGTCCGTTTTCATTAATGCCGAAGAGAACATCATCCTTTCCGGTCAGCCGGGATAAGGTGAGAGCCAGGGCGGAAGTAAATAAAATGTTTTTGTTGGTTCCGAACCTGTCCGTAAAGCTCTTCACCTGCTTCCTGCTTACGGAAAGCTCCCGCATGATAAAGCCCGCCTTTCCCATTTTTTCAGGATTCCGGTAAAAGCCGACTTCCTTCAGATTTCCGAACATGGTCCGTGCATCCTGCATGATTTGCTCATATCCCTCGCTGTTTCGGAGCTGTTGCTGAAAAGCGGCTAATTTTAAGAAGTCCGTATCCATCCGCTTCGGTACTACACCCTTCAGTGCATTCAGAAAATCTCTTCGGAATACGTTCCCGGATATAAGATCAAAGCAGATATGATGGAAGACCGACACCAGATAACGCTTTCCCGGTGTTCTTATGACCACATGCTTTGACAGGCTTTCGAAGATATCAAACTCATCTTCCAGATGCCTGATCATACTCGTCAGGTTGGTCACGCCCTTCCTGACCTCCGGTTTGGAACCCATTACAAGCCAGGGGTTGCCATTCTTTACCTCCACATGCATGGACATCACCGGATGTGCTTTAAATACAATATCCAGTGCCCTGCGGATCTGCTTCCTATTATATCTTTTATTGATGGGAATGATCACCGGAACCATATAGGTGTCATTTTTCCCTCGTTTTTCAAAGTCCTTATAGATCGTCATCTGGGAGTTATTCAGCGGGCATCCGCTTTCCAGGGTAAAATGCGCCGTATCCGGGGACAGTTCCTCCACTCCCTCCGCTATGGCCGCCGGCGTTCGAAGACTTAGAATATCCGCTATCTTAATACCATAGTCTCGAAGGCCCGACAGCAGCTTCACTGCCGTGAGGGAATCACCGCCCAGACTCATGAAGTCATCATATATCCCGATCCGTTCCAGTTCAAATACCCTTTCAAATTCACGAACGATCCGCGCTTCCAGCTCATTTCTCGGCGCAGCATACTCCGCATGCAGCGAATCAAAATCAACCTCCGGAAGTGCTTTTTTATCCACCTTCCCATTGACATTCAGCGGTATACTGTCCATCCGGATCACAAAGGAAGGAATCATATAGTCCGGCACTCGACCGGTGAGATACCCGGAAACCGCCTGCTTCAGAGCCGTCTCATCCTTCTCATCGGATACAATATAGGCAATCAGTTCATTATTCCCGCCATGGCTTTTGGTTTTCACGGTCACGTCGCTTACGCCATCCATCTTACGAAGAACGGCTTCGATCTCGGTAAGCTCCACGCGGTTTCCGCGAACCTTAACCTGGCCGTCCCGTCTTCCCACGATACCGTAGGTTCCGTCCGGCAGGACTCTTGCCACATCCCCGGTATAATACAGTTTCCCGTATTTATCCCCTGTTTCATAAGGGTTACTGAGGAATGCCTTCGCCGTTTCCTCCGGCCTGTTCAGGTAACCGTCCGCAAGCTGCACACCGGAGAGATAAAGCCCCCCGATGGCACCGATGGGCAGACGCCTCAGCTCACTGTCCAGAACATAGGCCTTTGTGTTATGCACCACCCTTCCCACACTACTGGGATCGATCTTATCCCGCACGTCAATACCCGTCACGTAGCAGCAGGCTTCCGTAGGACCGTACTCATCCACGATCCTGTAAGCTCTCTTCTCCCGGATCCGGCCCAGCTTCTCTCCGATGGGAACCAGAACCTTTAAGGTAGTCTCCTCAACCTGGCTGATAAACAGCTTGGCAATCTGCGTTGTTATCATGGCGTGTGTAATATGATGCGACGAAATATGCTCCGCCAGCGCCTGAATATCCAGCTTTTTACAGTCGGGTATTACATCCAGGCAGGCTCCTGCATAGATCACGGAGAATAAAGCAGACAGTGACATATCAAAGCCGATAGATGAATACAATCCGCACACATCTCCCGGGCAAATCTCTACCTCATTCACGTGATCTTCTATGATATTACAAAGTGCTCCTCTGGTGACCTTTACGCCCTTCGGACGTCCGGTACTTCCGCTGGTATAAATAATACTTGCCAGATGCCCGTAACTTACCGGCAAATGCGATATCGTCCCGATCTCCCCCTTCATAATATCGGAAATATTGAAGAACAGTGTTTCCTCCGGGGCAAGCGCTTCTGCACGCTTTAATGTATCATCTGCGACGATCAGAACGCGGGATTCCGTATCCCGAAGCATGAAGGCGATACGCTCATCCGGTAGCTTATCATCCAGCGGAACATAAGCTGCGCCCGCGGACATGATACCCAGAATACATAACAGATACGCTTCCGAGCGGGGGATGAGAAAACTTACCCTGTCATCTGCCTTTACGCCGAGGCGGATAAGCTCCCGGCGGATCCGATCCGCAATATAGGCCCCCTCCGCAAAGGTGCAGGATGCATCATTACAGACCACCAGTCGGTAGTCCGGGTACTTTTGCAGATTGACATTGAAGGGTTCCAGAATATCTTCGTATGTAAGCTCCTCGTCCGTACGGTTCCAGCCGTCCAGAAGCGCTAGATCCTTCTCCGTCGTGAAGTGGATATCCGTAAGCTGCTCTGCCCGCATCATATCCCGCAGGATCAGTTCATAGGACTCGGCAAAGCGCCGGATAAAGTCTTCCGAATAGCGGGATGAGGATTTTATCCGGAGGATCAGTCCGTCATCCTCATTATCAAATACATAGAAGGAAAGCTCCGAATCCGGATCCTGCGGCAGCGGCTCCGGTTCGATGCTCTGCCCATCCCGGTTCATGGTATCCATATAGAGCGAATGTGCATACTGGAACAACGTCCCTGCGTTCACCTCGTATCTGGAAGCAAGTGTGCGGAACGGAACCAGATCATATTTCATTACGGAATTTGTGAGATCCGATACATAGGAAAGAAAAACATCGACCTTCTGATCCTTACAATCCATAAGGACCGGCAGAAGCTTTACATACATCCCGATAGAACGGGACAGATCCATATGCCCTCTTCCGTCTTCAACCAGAGTGAAAAGCACCTTCTCCGAGCCGCTGAACCTGGACAGGGTATAGGCAAAGACGCCCATAAAGTACTGGTTGCGCGTCATGGAATGCTTCCGCAGGAAGGAATCCAGCTGCTTCTTATCGATGTCGAAGGTATGGACCCACTCAAAGGCTTCCTTTGCACCATCCACAGACGGGAGCATGGGATAAACCTCATCCCTGTCGGCAAGCATATGAGCATAAAAATCCTCTGCCTCCTCCATACCGGACGAACGGAGGAACTCCTCAAGGGAAGCCTCCTGTAACATCCCCATATCTACGGAGTCTATGGTATTCCCCTGTAAGAGAGTCACCAGACTGTCCAGGAAGACATTCATCGAAACACCGTCAAAGATCAGATGATGGAAATCCACACAAAGAACAGTGGCGTCCTCGTCCCGAAGGATCATGAACCTCGACAGACTTTTGTTTAGTTCAAATGGCCTTACGAAGGATCCGATCTCATCCACGGAGCCTTCCCGGATCTTTAGTTCCGCGTCAAACACCATGGACGGTGACCCTTCCTTATCCTGTACCCGCCCTCGCAGGACCGGGTATGCCGTAAGCAGTTCCTCCAGCGCAGCCCTGATCCTGTCCGGAGAGCAGTTTTCCCTATCACGGAACCGGATGATATAGGGAATATTAAATGCAGTTCCCCTGTCATGAACCTTTTCATCCAGATAGACATTTAACTGAGATTCCGATAACGGACAGGGTCCGTCATAGGAGTATTTCTCCGGATCAGCGAAAGTCGCCTGCTGAGAATCCTTCATGGCACCGGCAATGGCCGCTGGTGTCCGTAGGCGCAGAATATCGCCGACCGTAATGCCGGTGTTCCCCAGAACAGAGACCAGCTTTACTGCCGTGAGAGAATCCCCGCCAAGACGGACGAAATCGTCATGGATCCCGATGCGTTCTAGTTCAAACACCCGTTCAAATTCACGGACAACCCGTTCCTCTAGTTCATTTCGGGGCACAGCATACTCTGCGTGAAGCATGCCGAAATCAACCTCCGGGAGCGCTTTTCGATCCACCTTACCATTAACATTCAACGGAATGCTGTCAAGGCGGATCACAAAGGAAGGAACCATAAACTCCGGTACCCGACCGTCAAGGTACGAAAGAACCCTGTTCGCTGCGGTTTCATTATCCGGATCCTCCGTTACAACATAAACGATCAGTTCATTATTGCCGTCCAGCTTCCGAATCTGTGCATTCACGTCACTTACGCCGTCGATCCTTCGGATCACGGCTTCGACTTCCGTAAGTTCCAGCCGGTTTCCACGGATCTTCACCTGGCCGTCCCTTCTTCCGATGAATCCGTAGCTTCCATCAGGCAAAACCCTTACCACATCCCCTGTGGCATAGATGATTCCATATTCCTTTCTGTCTTCAAAAGGATTCGTCAAAAATGCCCGGTTGGTTTCCTCCTTACGGTTCAGGTATCCGTCTGCAAGCTGCAGGCCGGAGAGATACAGTTCTCCCACAGCCCCCACCGGTACTCTTCTACGCTCTTTGTCCAGAACATACGCTTTCATATTGCTGATCACAAAACCGATACCGGACGGATCGATCTTATCCTTCAGATCGATACATGTCACGGTTATACATGCTTCCGTAGGCCCATAGGTATCCGTGATCCTGTAATCTCTGTCAACACGAACCCGCCCCAGCTTCTCTCCGCCGCTTACCAGATCCCGAAGGGATGTATCAGCAATCTCACGGATAAACAGCCGGGCCATCTGCGCAGGGAGATGTGCCTGCGTCACACCATGCTCCACGAAATGACGATTCAGTGCATGAATATCCAGCTTCTTCTCTTCCGGAACGATATCCATACATGCACCGGAGGAAAGCACGGAGAAGAGAACCTCCATGGAGACATCAAACCCGATGGAAGCATATAACGCACAAACATCTCCCGGAAGAAGCGGGATCTTCTTCAGGTGGAAAGATGTATAGTTTAGTACCGCTCCTGTAGTAATCTTCACACCTTTCGGAATACCGGTACTGCCGCTGGTGTAGAGTATGGAAGCAATCGTTCCCGGAGTAAAGGTAAGCTCCGTCAGCGTTCCGATATCCTCTTTCATGATCCCGGAGATATTGAAAAGGGTAATACCGTCCCCTGCCAGCTTCTTTGCCCGTTCCTGTGTATCATCGCTTACGATCAGACAACCGGTTACGGCATCCTGAATCATGAAGGACAGACGTTCATCCGGCAGATTCTCATCCAACGGAACATAGGCTGCACCTGTGGAAAGAATACCTAAAACGGAGAACATATACAGCTCCGAACGGGGGACCAGAAATCCGACTCTGTCCTCCGGCGTAATGCCAAGGGAAAGAAGCTTCTGCCGGATCCGATTCGCGATAAAAGCCCCCTCCGCAAAGGTATAGGATGCATCCTTATATACAACCATTTTATTTTCCGGATACTTGGACAGGGTATCACGGAAAGCCTCCAGAATATGCCCATAGGGAAGACTAACTTCCGTCAGGTTCCAGCCATTTAGCAGAGAGATATCCTCTTCGGATGTATAAGGAATCTCCTTCAGCCGCTCTGCCGTCATCATCCCCCGGAGGATCTGCTGATACGCTTTGGCAAAACGAGTAATAAACTCCTCCGAATAGCGGGAGGAGGAAAGGATCCTGAGTGTCAGTCCCTTCTCCCCGTTGTTTAAAACATTAAAGGACAGCTCCGAATCCAGATCATGCTTTAACGGTTCGATCTCTATATTTCTTCCCTCCATGTTCAGGGCATCCGTAAACATGGCATGAGAATACTGGAACAGAATACCTGCGGTAAGATCAAATTCGGAAGCCAGGATACGGAAGGGGACCAGGTCATACTTCATGACGGAATTGATCCGTTCCGAGACTAACGAAAGGAAGGACGCCATGTCCTGATCCTTACAGTCCATAAGAACCGGAAGTGTCTTTACATACATTCCGATAGACCGGGACAGATCCACATGCCCCCTTCCGTCTTCGATCAGATTAAAGAGTGCCTTCTCTCCGCCGGTGAACCTGGAAAGGGTATAGGCAAAGACACCCGCAAAAAACTGGTTGTGGGTGATGGCATGCTTTCGAAGATAGGAAGCCAGCTGCTCCATATCCATGTCAAAAGTCTCTATATATTCAAAATCCTCCCCTGCTCCGGTAACGGAAGGCAGCAGTTCATGGGCTTCTTCTCTGTCGGCAAGCATCTCTCTGTAAAATGCCCTTGCCTCGTCCATACCGGAGGAAGCGACTGCTTCCTCGAAGGCCAGTTCCTTAAATAATCCCCGATCCACGGAATCCAACGCTTCCTCCCCTAAAGCAGAAAAGAGGCTGTTCAGGAAGACATTTAACGAAACACCGTCAAAGATCAGGTGATGAACATCCGCGCACAGGATCGTAGCTTCTCCGTCCCGGGCGATCAGAAATCTGGCGAGGCATTCATCCGTTTTAAAGGGCACGACAAAGGACCCGATCTCCTCTACAGATCCTTCCGTGATCACGGGTTCCGCATCAAAGCAGAGGGACAAAGCACCATCCTGATTCAGGACACGTGCTTTTAATATCGGGAATGCTTTAAACACCTTCTGCAGTGCCTGCTTCAGCAGATCTGCAGAAAATCCGTCCTTTTTGAACCGCAGAGTGAACGGGTTGTTATACGCAGTTCCCCGGTCATGTACGCTTTCATCCAGGTATATATTCAGTTGAGACTCTGATAAGGGACATGGTGCATCGAAGGAATACTTCTTCTCATCCACCACCGGATGGGCATTTCGATTCGACCTTACATAATCCGCAATCTCCTCCGGCGTGGAAAGGCCGATCAGTTCATTCGCGGAGAGACTGATCTTCAGCTTATCCTGCAGCAGAAGCTGCAGCCTCATGGCAGAAAGAGAGGTTCCGCCCAGAGCAACAAAGCGGTCATCCGGCAGTACAACCTCTAACCTAAGAACCTCACGGAACGCTTCCACAACTGCACGGAGGGTTTCATCCTTGATCTCTATGTTCTGCTGCCGGGCCACCCTTTTCAGGCCGGTTCTATCGACCTTTCCGTTGATATTCAGCGGAATCTTATCCAGCTTTACAAAAAGGGATGGAATCATATAATAGGGCAGTTCCCGCTTCAGCGCTTCCCTGATCCGGTTCTCCAACAGGTCATCATTCTGCTCCGAATCCTGATCCGCATCTTCCGTTTTCTGATCCACACCGGTTTTATTCGAGAGTGTATAATACGCGGTCAGTGTATCATTTTCAACATCCAGACATACATCAGCAATCTCCGGGAAGCTCTTCATGATGGCTGAGATCTCGCCGGATTCGATCCGGAAGCCTCTGACAGAAAGCTGGTCATCTTCCCGTCCGATGATCTCGATCTCGCCATCAAAATTATAATAGCCGATATCACCGGTACGATACATGGTCCGGTTGGTATCGCAGTCAGAATAGGGATTCTCCACAAAGCTTTTGGCGGTCAGCTCCTGATCATTGCAATATCCGGGCGTCATAATGCCACCGGATATGCAGATCTCACCGGGAACGCCTACAGGCATCTGACGATTCTGCTCATCCAGAATATAGGCCGAGGTATTCGCAACCGGTCTTCCCAAAGGAACCCGGTCGTCCTTAGTGTTCTCCAGATCATAGATCTTACTGATGGCTACTATGGTTTCGGTGGTGCCGTAGAAATTCACCAGCTTGGTGTGTCTCTCTGTATGACTGAGTTCATTCAGCTTAGCACCGGCCAGAACCAGATAATCCAGATTCAGATCTTCCCTTTCGTAGATGGGAATTCCCACCGTCGGAGGCAGGATCAGGCTGTTCATATGGTTTTCTTTCAGCGCCTTGATCAGCAGCAGGCTGTTCCTTTGTTCCTCTTCGTTGAACAGTCTGAGGGAGCAACCCATAAAAAGTGCTGCACAGACCACAAAGGATGCCACAAAGCTGAAGCTGAAGAAAGATCCCATGCAGTCCCCGCAGGAGGTATGAAACACATCCGTTAAAGCTACGGCAGCCCATGGGAACTGCCGGTTGTAAAACATAACTCCCTTGGGGATGCCTGTGGTGCCGGAGGTAAAGAGGATAGCGAACAAGTTCTCTTTTTTACTCTGTATCTCCACTACCACATCATGGTCATATTTAAGATCTTCCAGAGAGATCACACGGATGTCCGAATCCAGTTTCTCTCCTATGGCTTTTACTGTGATGAAATGATCCACTCCGGCGATGCCGATCATATGCCGGATTCGGTTCACCGGAAACTGTGTATCGATGGGAACATAAGCTGCACCAATCTTATTCAAAGCCAGAACCAGTTCCGGGAAATGATAGGTTCTCGGAAGCATTAATGCCACGCGGCTGCCGGGGGCAATATGGAACCGGTTTGCCAGATCATAAGCCACGGAATTGCTGGATCTCTCCAGTTCTACATAACTGATCTTATTCACCCCGTCATCTACCGCCAGAGCATTCGGATTCTCTGCCGCAAAGCTTCGGAACGCCTCTGCAAACATCCTGTCCTGATCTACTTCAATGGTTTTACCCTTGGAGAATTCGGATAGGCATTCCTTCTCCTCTTTCGAAAGAATGTCCAGATCCGAAATCTTACATTCCTGAGAGCGAAGGATCTCATCGGTTAAGCTTTCCAGATTCTTCACCATGTGACTTATATACGTCTCCGTGAAAAGCCCGGTGTTATACTTTATCTCCACTGCGCCTTCCCGAAGGATCAGCATCAGGGCATAGGCATCCTCCGAATTTGCATCCTTACTCTCATCAGAATCAGTAAGGTCATAAACCGAGTAATAGGAGCCTTTCTCCGTAAGATACTGACTCACATCAACATCCGTATGCTCCACAGCCTCCTGATACGCTGCTTTAAAGGACCGAAGGAAATCCGGGAAGCTGCTCTCCTGATCCACAGGAACCCTGAGCAGCGTCTTCCTTCCGGGCTGTTCACCTTCCTTTGCAGGCATTCCGGTATACATCAAAACACCGGGGAGCCGGTCGATCCGTGACAGATACAGCGCAAATACGCTCCCGTAAAAGTCAAACAACGAAGAATTCGTCTCGCTCACATGGGCAAGGACACTGTCTTCCTTTATTCTGACCGTTACGGAACCATAGTCGTTTCCTTTGATGTTATAGAATTTCAGATACCTGCCGGAATCTGCCATCAGCTCTGACCAGTATCCGGAATTCTTTTCAACTCTGTCCAATGTTACTTTAAACCTCCTTATCAGGAAATCATCTGCAATACTCTTACTCTTTATCCTTCACACTCTCCACAATATCCCACTTCCGAAGGGACTTCATGGATATGATATGCCCGATGATCAGATACCCGAGAACCAGCGCGGCGGTCTGCAGGTAAAGATACGGTTCATTCACAAAGGGATAGCTTCTTCCCTCCGTCTCCATATGATCGATCGCCATTTTTGCCACCAGCGCTCCCGCCGGAATCCCGATCAGACAGGCGAATACATAATATAGCGCTGTCTGGAAAAACAGGCGGAAGGATAGTTCAGAGCACTGGAAGCCCAGTGTCCGGAGGATACAGAGATCCTTCTTCTGCTCCAGAAGGTTGGCAAGAAGCGTATTTGTTATAATTACAAATCCGATCAGGACCGAGAACAGAATGACGGCAATCACGCAGGCAGTAAAGCCCCGGAAGTTTTTCTTCCAATAGTTGTAATTCCGGTCGATAAAGGACGCAAGGATATATCCGTCAACCTCCGATAACTTCTGCCCCAGTTTGATCTGCTGATCCGGTTCCACCGAGAGGAGAACCGAGTAAAATACAGGTTCCCCGAGACGTTCTGCCGCTTCCAGAGAAATAAACTGAACACGGCCTTCATACTGCTCGGAAATGGCTGTTACCGGGAAACTCTCTCCGTCAATGGTAACCACATCTCCCGCCTTAAGGTTCAGTTTCTCAGCGATATATCTCTCCAGAATCAGGCCCTCCTCCGATAGCCTTAAATCCTTTTCATCGGAATCAAGGATTCTGACCTTATCGGTATTCTTTGGGATTGCCTGGATGAAAGCCTCTTCCGAAGCATCCCCGAAACGGATCTCCTTTTTATAATACCTGACGGACTCCGGCGAGCTTGCGATCCCAAGCCGCTCCAGCTCTCCGATCTTTTCTGCAGAAGGTTCATAACTGAAAAACGCTTCGCAGTCATAGTTGACCCGGTCTTCGTAATAGCTGACCAGAAGCTTATCCTTGCATGCCCCGAAGGAAAAGGCTGAGAACATCAGCATGGATGAAGCGGCAAGACAGATCACGGTAAAGAAGAATCGCATTTTATTCCTCATCAGTGAGAATACACTGTATTTGAAAAACGAGTTGGAATTTCTCATAAAACCGCTTGCATGGAACGCCTCCTTCGGAGCCGGCCTGGTCATGGCCTCCGCAGGCGCAATATGATTCACATAGCCCATGCTAAGCAGGGTGGCGATCTGTCCCACCAGCATCGTTATACCGGCAGCAAGCAGGATCCGTCCCCAGTAAAACTGGTGGTTCATATAATAGAGATCAAGAAAGTCCTGAAAGCTGTTACCGATCAATCTTCCCACGATAATCCCCATAAGTGCCCCGATCAAAACTGCACCAAGGGAGACGATCAGGCTCACCGTACAAAACTGCGATACGATGGAACGCTTAGAAAAGCCAAGGGCACGCAGAATTCCGATCTCCCTGCGGCACCGCCGAACCAGTAGATTCATGAAAAGGAAGATCACGATCAGTGCAACGCCAAAGAAGACCATGGGGATGTACATGGTCATGATCTCCAGAGGACTTAAGTTTTCTCCCTCCAGTTTATCCCGGAGTTCTGATGTCTGATACGTGTAGCTTTCCTTGATCTCAACATCAATCAGGGCTTCCTCTGCCCGGCGCCGTACATCTTCCGGATCCATGCCCTCCGAAACCCGGATCAGGAACTGATTGCAGAAGTTTTCATATCCCTGCCAGTCATCCAGCTGATCCTTTGCATTCGCAAGCTCCTCCTCGCCCCGGGACAGTTCCTTCAGAATCTTCGACCACTCGGATTGGACCTCTGCCTTTGCTTCCTTCAGCAGGTCCCGTGCATTTTCAAACTCTGTTTTTCCGTCAAGGATTCCCTGCTCGATGGCTTCGATTGCTTTCTCGATCTCGATCAGATACTTCTCGATCTCTTTTCTCCCGTCAGCGATCTGCTTTTCACCGTCCCGGATCTGGCTTCTGTAGGAATCCAGCGTCTTTTCGCCGTCCCGGATCTGCTTCTCACCATCCGAAAGCTTCTTCTCGTACTTCTCCAGCTCTCCGTATCCGGCATCGACGGTCCGAAGGCCTTCCTCGATCTGCTTCAGATAACCGGAATACTCCTCCAGCTGTTTATATCCCTCCTCCAGCTTAGTCTCCATATCCTTCACGTAAAGAACCGCGGAATCAACAACCTCCTTCACGGTTTTACTGTCTTTTACAAAGGTATCCAGGAATAACCGGCTTTGGGATATGATCTCCTCCCGAAACTTTTCCACTACCGCCGGATCCTCCGCCCGCTTTACCGCGTCACTCAACTGATCCCGGAGCTTTCGTAGTGTATCGGAATACTGTCCCATATGATCCAGCAGGGAGTCCACATTCACATCATGGATTTTCTGATCAAAGGACTTCAGCATTCTGATCACATAGTCCGTATTCGAAAGAATCCGGTCCACATCCGAAACAAGAGCGGATGCACGTTCATAGGTATCCTTCGGAAGATTAATACTCCCTACGAGCTGTTCGATCTGATCCTTATTGTCTTCCAGAATCCGGATCAGCTCTTTCCACTCGTCGATCTTTTTCTTATTCTCATCCAGACTACGCCTTCCCTCATCCAGCTTCGTCTTCAGTTCGTTATACTGCGCCTCCAGTTCCTTTTTGGTCCGGTCCAGTTCCTCACGCTTTCCGGCCAGTTCCTTCTTCGAATCCTCCAGCTTTTGCTTTTCCTGCAAAAGCTTCTTTTCACCATCCGCAAGCTCATCCTTCTTCGACTGAAGCTGCTTTTCCAGTTCCGCCAGTTCCTGCTGTTTCTTTCTTAGCTCCTCCCGGTTCCGGAGCAGGGACTCCTTCTGCTGCTCCGCTTCCGAAAGCTTTTCCGTCATTTCCTTTTCTTTTTCCGACAGCTGTTTTTCGGAATCCGTAATCTGATCCAAAGTCTTTTCGTGCTCCGAATCCGCTTTTTCCTTTGCCTCTTCATATTCCCGGTTCTTCGTTTCCCACTCGGCAAAGGCCTTCACATATTCCGGGTTTTCTTCATCCTCCAGAATCGACGCGGGGACATATATATAGCAGACATCCATGGGGGATGCCTTCATACGTCCGATGCTTGGAGTTGACAGGGTTTCCGGTCTGGAGATCACGCCATATACCGTACAGAGCCTTTCATCCTCTCCCAGCCGGGCCGTCAGTTCGTCCCCTGCATGAATTCCATTGCTTTCACAAAAGGCGTGCTCCATAAGGATTGGATATTCTCCCTTTTTATCCACCTTTTCCCAGTAATAAAACTTTGAAAAATCCTGTTCGTCGTAGGTCAGGGCTTCTGCTGAGATGTAGCGCCCTTCTCTGTCGATCAGAACAAGATTTCCCTTCAGTCTCGGATTCACCTCATCCACGCCATCCAGGGCACGGAGCAGATCTACCTTGTCTTTGGTTGTGGTTGTCGTCGAGATCACCACATCCGGATATCCCATATCCGAAATATACTCATTCAGTGTCTGTTTCAACGACAAAAAGCCATTGGACATGCCGGACATGATTCCACATCCCAGCGATGATACCAACAGCATGGATACCAGCAGTCTGGCGTATTTTTTTCTGATCACGCGAAACAAGCTGTTCTTCATTCCAAAACCACTTCCAAATGTATATTACCACTCGATCATTTCCGCCGAAGCAGGTGTATCGTTGACCTCCGTACGGATCACCCGTCCGTCCTTCATGACGATCACTCGGTCTGCCATCGTGGAAATTTCCTTTGTATGTGTGACGATGATCACTGTTTTCCCATGTACTCTCACCAGATCCTGTAACTGTACCAGGATCTGCTTTCCGGTTTCATAATCCAGCGCGCCGGTGGGCTCATCACAAAGCAGGATATCCGCATTTCCCGCCAGAGCTCTGGCAATTGCCACTCTCTGCTGCTGTCCGCCGGACAGCTGGGAAGGATACTTATCCTTCTTTTCGGAAAGACCCAGGATATCCAGCATCTCGTCCACGATATTCGGATTGCTCTTTAGATCCGCGGTCAGCTTAACATTCTCCCGGACCGTAAGCTCTCCGATCAGATTGAAGGACTGAAACACGAACCCCACATGATGTCTTCGATAGGCGGTCAGCTTCTTGTCACTGAACTTCCCGATGTCCGTCCCCTGAAACAGAACCTCTCCTCCGGTGGGCACATCCATCCCGCCGAGCATGTTCAGGATCGTGGATTTCCCGCTGCCACTGCTTCCGAGGATTACCAGAAGCTCCCCCGCATAAACCGAAATATCCACACCGTCCAGGGCGTTTACGGCATTTTCGCCGCTACCGTATACCTTGTACAGACCATTCGTCTGCAATATGATTTCATTTGACGTTTTTCTTTCCATAACATCCTGTCCCCGAAAGAATATGCTTCCACCGATGAAACGGTTCCTTCAGCATCCCGATTCCAACGGACTTATTATACCATTTTAAGCCTGTGTACTCAATCATGCATCAACTATGTTTACTTTGCCCCGCAGGCAAGCACATAATTCTCAGCCCCGACATTTATCTCCGCCGTAGCTCCCATAAGGAGCGGGTAATTCTTTTCACCGTGACCTGCCGGGAAACCAAATGCCACGGGAATATCCAGATCAGCAAGATTGCTTTTCGCATTTAACACCAGCCTTTCTACTAAATCTCCTATTCCACGCTTTTGCAGGTTAGAAGAATGAGAGCGCCAAAGCGCTCTCATCCGGTATTTCTTTATATTCGGGTTTTAACTGTGTCTAGTTCAACGCTCCAAGATATTCCTCAAGCGGATCCCGGAAGGCCATCCTTCTTGCGACTTCCATTTCCTTAAAATGCTCCAGCATCTCATCCTTGTACACAAAGGAGTGAATGGTGCAGGTGGCAAGAAGACAACCGATGGAATAAAACGGCATCAGGGGATACTGGCACTGAAGCAGGATAAAAAGGGACATCACGATCCCGGAAAAGCCTATGGTCCGGTGATGCGCCCGCGTCTTTCCTTCACTCTGGCAGAAACACTCAGAGTGTAGATCGAAGCGATTATGAAAAGGATCATCTGAAGGACCAGCGAGATATTTCTCACCGGACCGGTCTTATACTCATTATTCTCCATGAATCTGAAAACAATGGGTGTAAAGAAGTTGATGATCAGGGTAACCAGCTGGAAGGTAAAGATCATCCAGCCCCCCGCCTTAAGCAGAACTCCGAACCTTCCCTGATTATCGATAAAGGCTACAACGAATCTGGTCCAGATCAGTACGGATGCTCCCATGGAAATAAAGAACAGCATGGTATCGATATACGTCGGAACGATCCAGTGCTGCTCATAGAACCATCCCCACAGGATATCCGAGATATAAAACAGCATGACAGCATAGAGAAAATGCCGGTATCTTACCTGGGACAGCTTGACCCTGTGGCTGTTTCTCTTCTTTAATGCCTCGAAATTGATAATGACGTGAATGATCAGGGATAAAACACCTATGCTTGCATAATACATGAAACTCTCTCCCCTTATCTGATGTTAACGGCAAGATTATACCAACCCAAGTATCACAGTCTGTATAATTATCGCCTTTTTTCACGAAATATTAAGAA
>OCVV011351479.1_pt1 | contig 17787 bp, 5 predicted proteins | sample 1539721 | NCBI WGS metagenome assembly OCVV01 (sample SAMN02144230, study PRJEB22623) | gut metagenome | biome: sheep rumen | host: Ovis aries | place: New Zealand | reverse complement strand
GTAACTGTTAATGCAGGATTTGTTTCTGACATTGCAGGGGGCGAAGAAGCAAAGAGACTTTTAAGGGATATTATTGCCGCAGAAAAGGAATCACTTGCCCTAGAAGCAACGGGAAAACTTCCTTCTGGTCAGGGTGCGGTTTATGCCCGTAACGCACGCAACATTGGCGAGTTAGGTATAGGACTTAATCCTTCTGCTAATGTAACGGGTAACATGCTTGAAGACGAAAAAGCATTTAGAACTTGTCACTTTGCTATTGGTGCAAACTACGACAACGATGCTCCTTCGTTAATTCACTTTGATGGAATTGTTCGAAATCCAACGATTGAAATTGAATATGCAGACGGTTCTTTATTTACACTTTTAAAAGATGGAGAACTGCAATTAGATTAGGAGATGTCCTATGAAAAAAATGCTTATGCTCACTGTTTTATTTTCTTGTGCACTGTCTGTTTTTGCAGCAGGAAAAAAAGATGTAATTCTTGTTGATAATCCAGATAAACCTCATTACGGAGAAGGCGGCGGAAGTGGTGTTGCAAATCTTCCCATTGATGCTCCTGAAATTACTCCAGACATGGTAGGCGACACAACACAACTGATTGGCGAAACACAAACTATAAAGGGAACCGTAAAAATTGCAACGGAAGGAAACGAACAAGTTGTGTATGTTTCAACAGGATTGTTTTCAAAAGTGCCTATTGTTTTTGTAAAGGGATTTTCAGAATTGACCGTAGAAGATTTTCTTGCGCTTGAAGGAAAAAAAGTTACCCTCTACGGTTGGTATGCTAACGATAAAAAAAGTTTTACTGTTTTAGAAAAAGACGAATAGTTTATGCATTTCGCTGAACAGTAAGAATTGCATCTGCGGTTTGCTGTAACTCTTCTCGTGTCATAGATTCTGAATGTGAGAGCATACTTGCAGGAACTCCATAAGCTTTTTCTAATGCTTCGTTGGTCATAACTTCTTCTGGGCTTCCCAAATCTATGTCTCGGTTGGGGTAAAAGAGTAGCACTTGTTGAGCAAACTCGCGCGTCAGTTCTAGTTCATGCATAGAAATATAGATTGGCGTTTTTGTTGCGTCACTAAATTCTCGTAAGTACTTTAGAGAAGATTTTTTTTGTTTACCTTCCATAGCAAACATAGGTTCATCCATAAAGATACTGGCGCTTCCGTACAAAATACTAAAAGCAAGTAGAACGCGCTGAATTTCACCTTTGCTCAATTGCGTAAGACCATGACCCAACACATTTTTTATTTCAAAGACATCTAACACTTCGCCAAACAAATCTTGTGAAGAACGAATAGCTTTTGCTTTTCCTTTGTAGTTGCCACTGGTGTATACATGAGTAAGCAGCTGTTCAACTTTTTCTGTTGATTCAAACTCCATGTTTTGGTAAATAACCGAAGCGAGTAAATTTTTTTGTTCTTCTGCAAGTAGTGCTGGATTTTTTCCAAAGAGCATGCAACAACCTTCTTGGGGAAGAAGTCTTCCCGACGCCAGCATCATGAAGGTTGTCTTTCCTGTTCCGTTAGGGCCAACTAAACTGGTAAAACCTGCGGGAATAGTTCCTGTAAAATGTGAAAAGACAGGAGTCTTTGTTTCTGATTCAGGATAGGTAAACGAAACATTTTCGAAAGTGATGCAGTCCATGGCTTTGAGCATACTGCATTTGCAGATTTTGTGCAAATATGTTACAATTCCCCAAACGAAGAGGGATGGGAGACTTACATGGCATTAAAAAAGCAGACAGGAATTAAAGGATTTTTTTCCCGCTTGTTTTCAAAAAAAGACGATCAAAAAAACATGCTCCTTGCAGTTGAAGCTGTTCAGAACATAACAAATTCTTTGGTCATTCTTTCTCAAAAGACAGGAACTCTTAACGACACTTTTGCTTCATCAAAAGAGACAGTAACAAAGTTAATAGAAGAAGCTAAATCTTTTGTTCCCCAAAATGAAATTGCCGCCGCTAAGTGTGAACAAAACATACTGGGTGCTATAACCGCTTGTAGTTCTGCTTGTGACAGTGTACTTGCAGGTGGAGATGCAGAAGAATTTAAAAAGCAACTTTCGGCACTGTCTGTTTTAGTGACTCAGCGCTCTCATTTTAAACAGTAAAAGCTAACAGACACTTACACTGTAATTGAACTCAACACCTTTCCAATGCTTTCGTGAATGACTAAATCTGCTATGCCGTCGCTTGCAGTGGGATCTCGATTTATAAGCACTAAATGTTCTCCGGTGTAAGCACGAACAAATCCTGCTGCCGGGTACACAGTAAGTGAAGTTCCGCCTATAATCAAAAGGTCTGCATTGGCTAGTTCTTCCAAAGTTTTGTTAATGACGGTGTCATCGAGTGCTTCTTCGTACAAAACGACATCTGGTTTAATAATACCGCCGCACTTTTCGCACAAAGGAATGCCTTTTGGGTCTTTATGGCTTGAAACATAGTCTACATCGTAAAAGGTCTGGCAGTTTCGGCAGTGATTTCGCAGTACGCTTCCGTGTAGTTCTAAAACCTTTTTACTGCCTGCCGCTTGGTGCAAACCGTCTATATTTTGGGTAATAACGCTTGAAAGTTTGCCTTTTTGCTCCATTTCAGCCAGTTTTAAGTGTGCTTTGTTGGGTTTTATGCCGCTAATGAGTATTTTTTCTCTATAAAAACGGTAAAATTCAGCGGGATTGTGGGAAAAAAAGCTTGCACTTAAGATTTGTTCTGGCGGATAGTCCCATTTTTGGTGATACAAACCGTCAACGCTTCTAAAATCAGGGATTCCGCTTTCTGTAGAAACACCTGCTCCTCCAAAAAAAACAATTCTCTTGCTTTTGTCTACCAGAGCCTGAAGTTGGGCTATTTGTTCTGAAAGATTTGTGTCTGCCATGACTCTAGTATAGCACGCCTTTTGCCACTTTTCCACAGCTTTTCCTAAAAATAGTGTTGAATTGCCAAATTCATGCCGATAGACAACTGAATACCCATATTGTATTCGCACAAGTAATTTTGAAATAAACTTAAAATGAAAATGCCAAAAATGTGGGATGAATTTGACAAAATTGAGATTTTATCTTACACTTTACTTATAGAATATCATGTATGATGGGGTGGAGTGTAAGCAAATGAAGAAGGTGTAGTATGGGAAAGAAAACATTTGTAGCTGTCTTAGTAACTCTCATGTGTACTGTGGTATTCGCTATGGGTTCCAAAGATATAGAAAAAAAGGAACTTGGCGAAGTCAACAGTTGGGATGAGTCCTTCGACATTAATACAAAGAAGAATGGAAAATGGAATGTTCTCGTTACTGCAGAAGACAAAGCTGGTAACATTGCAGAAGCTGGTCCATTTAACATTTGGCTTGACCCTGCATCCGATCTTCCCATAATCGGAATTACTAACCCTGCACCTAATCTTCGTGTTCCTGGTCACCTCAACATTGTTGGTACTTGTTCTGATGATGACGCAGTTTCTTATGTAAGTCTCATTCTTGATGGAAATGAAGACAACATTCTTCGTGCATCAGGAAAAGAATTCTGGTCATACTTTGTTGATACTACAAACTTACTCGAAGGACCTCACACCATTGAAGTGTGGGGAACAGATATTAACGGTTTAAACGGTAATCACGAAATTGTAACATGGCAGCTTGACCGTCATGCACCTGAAATTGTTGTTACTTCTTTGGACATGGGCACACTGGTAAGCGGAAAAATTACACTTAACGGTTCTGTCATGGACGGTAACGGTATTGAAAAACTTTCTTACAGTACAGACCGCGGTGCTTCTTACACAGATGCAAAACTTAAAATTACAAAACTCAAAGAGCCAGACGAAAATGGTTGTACTGAATTATATGAGTTCTCTATTCCTGTAGATACAAAACTGCAAGAAGATGGCGCTGCAACTTGTATGTTCCGCGCAGTAGATAAAGCAGGCAGTGTTGGTGAATTTACTTTCTTGTACTTTGTAGATAACACTAAACCTGATGTTCGCATTGTAAGTCCCACAAAAGATGAACGCGTTAACGGAATCTTTACTGTTGCTGGTTACGCAAAAGATACGATTGGACTTGAAAGCCTTAGCTGGCAGTGGGGAACAGAAAGTGGTGAATTTGAACTGATTGCAGGTAACCCCTACTTTACAAAAGAAATCAACACTATTGGCATGTCCAGCGCAAAAGAATTTGTTGTTACTGCTGTAGACACCATGGGTAACACGGTTACTGTTAAAAAGTCATTCCATCTTGATCAGGAAGCAGACAAACCTGTTGTAAAAATAAATTATCCTGTAAACAACGGTGCAGTAGAAGGCGAAGATGGACTTCTGTATGTTCGTGGTATTGTAACTGATGATGACGGTGTTTCAAAGATTTTCTACAAACTCGATAACGGTGCAGAGTATGAACTTGCTTGCGAAGGTGTGTTCTATGCTCCTATTGAAGGAGAACTGTCTTATGGAAAACACAGCATTACTGTTTATGCAATAGACAAACATGGAGTTAAGGGTAACCCAGTAACTACTTCGTTTGAAGCAAAAGGTGTTGCTCCTACTTTCAACGGTGCAAAAATTGGTAGCGACGATTTTACCGATGGTATGAGTGTAAACCCCGAAGCTGCACCTACATATTCAGTTAACGTTGCTTCTACCAGCGGACTGAAAGCTCTTTCTTACACAGTCAATGCAGGTGGTGTTGGCGCTAAAGAAGAAGTAGTAAAAATTAAGGGTGGCGAAAAAACCTACAGTGTTTCTGTTCCTCTGTCTGGAGACGATGCTGTATGGGGTGCTGTTCGTATTGCAATTAGTGCAACAGATATTTTTGGTCGCACAACAGTTCATAACGCTTTGGTTAATGTTATGGACTTAACCCAAGCACACACAGAAACACCTGGTGTATATTTTGACGACTCAACAGTTGCAGATGACGGTTCAATTATTGTTACTGCAGATAAGCCTGCATCTGGTTACTTTGTAGGCGGAACAGCACGCACTGTTGAAATTGTTCCTGCAACAAGAGCAGCAAGTGCTCGTCTTGATGGTAACTCAATTATTTTGGTTCCTGGTAACGGTGGTTCTGGAGATGTTCGTATTCGTGTTACTACAACAAGTGGTGCTGTATACAACTCTAAGCCAGTGCACTTCCTTTCAACAGAAGCTGCACCTACACTTACTATCGATTCAAATTCTCTGTGGGATTCAGAAGCTGGTCTTGCAGTTGATGTAACTCAGAATACTTCATTCCGTGTAACTGGTAGCATTTCCAGCGACACTGCTGCAACTTTGCGTTACCGTATTCTGTCTGCTCAGGCAACTGTAAGCGAAGGCATTGTAACTGGTTCAAAGGCACTGCCTGTTCCCGAGATAACTGCTGCTCGCAATGTAACTTTGGGACGTGGCAATAGCTTTAGCGTAAACTTCAGCGCATCTGACTTTGTAGACGGTGTGTCTGTAATTGAATTTATTGCTTCTAACAGTTCGGGTAATCAAGTTGCACAAGCTGTTCCGGTAAGAAAAATTGCCGAAGCACGCACAGAACTGCTTGAAGGCGAAACATCAATTCCTTCTCCAGTAGGTCCTGCAGCATATTGGCTTAAAGGTGTTGACTACTATGCAGTGGGTGTTTTCCAGGGTAGTGCAGACAAAGTCTTTAAACGTGTAGAATACAGTTCAATTACTCCTTCGCAGAAGTCACTTTCTTTTAGCATTACTCCTTCTGACTCAAAGAAGTATCGTCCTGCATCAGCATCTGTGGCTGTAAGCAAACCCAGTAACATTGATGCACGTGTTATAACTGTTGACGGTAAGCCCTATGCAAGTGGCATGAAAATCGAAATGGATCAGAAGGAATCTGGACACAGTGCAACAGTTCGCATTGTTTCAGAAGCTGCAATTTCTTCTGTTAAATATTCAATTAGCGGTGAATCTTTTGCTGGTGGAAGTGCAAATCCTTCGGGAAGTGCAAGTGTTCGTCAGGTAGAAGGTAATGTGTATGAAGCAGACATTCCCTTTGGAGATTTGCCTGCTCGCATTAACGAAATTAGTGCAACCATTACTGACTCAAACGGTGGCACCTTTAACATGAAGGCTCACATCATTGTTGTGCGCAGACACGAAGTGCGTGACAGTGGTGAAAAAGTATTCTGGGCTGCTGGAAAAGATTCTCAGTATGACACTGCTCGTTCACGATACATTCTTGCTCAGGGTGGTGAACTTTCTGGTTTTGTAAATACCATCTCTGGAGAACTTACTGCAAGTTTGGTTGGTTCACCTGCGGGGCTTTCTGTCTCAATGGAAAAGAATGTCATTCGTTTGACAGCAACTGCAGACGGTGCTTACAACGGTGTTGTTGTTCGTGTTCGTAATGCAGAAGGTGGCACTTGGAATGCACCAGCAATTAACTTGATTGTTGACAGTTCTGGTCCAACTATAACACTTCAGTCGCCTCTTTCAATGAGTTTTGTACGCAATTCTCTTTCTATTCGCGGAACGGTAACAGACGGCAATGGTGTTCAGTCTCTTGAATACTCTCTTGCTGATGATATTGGAAAACCTGATGCAGAAGGAAACCCATCTGTTACTTGGAGAAACATTCCTGTTTCCCGCGGAAGCTTTACTGTTGATGTTCCCCTTAACACAGTAGAAGACGGATACGTTCCTCTTACACTTCGTGCAACCGATGTAACGGGAAAAGTTTCTTACTACAATACAGCTGTTCACAAAGATACTACTGCTCCCGAAGTGAAGGTTATTATTCCTGAAGCAGAAGCAGTAGTTAACGGTGAAACAGAAATTGCTTTCTTAGTAAAAGACAATGGCATTACTGACACTATTCGCTATCAGAGTGCAAACGGTCGTTACGCAGAAAGCTTTAACCTTAATGAACCTGTCGCAGAAGGCGCAACTGGTGCTGCAGTAACTATGAAATCATCTATGCCTAACATGATAATTGGTACTGCTGCTCGCCCCATGGATAACAACATGGTCTACCGCTTTACTGACCGTGCAGGAAATACAACAACACTTAGCTCTTACGAATTCAAAGTAGATAACGAAAGCGATCTTCCTGTTTCAGAAGTTCACTTGCCTGCAGAAAATGAAGTTATTACAAAAGACTTTGTTATCTCTGGTGTTATTTACGATGATGACGGTCCTTGTACTATTTACTTCCGCCTCGACAACGGAAGATGGGAAAAACTTTCAGAACCCAGTAACTGTTACAAGATTGAAATTCCTATTTCTGCTATGACCGACAACGAACATTCTGTAAGCGTATACGCAGAAGACATTCATGGTGTGCGTGGTCAGACAACAGTTCGTAAGTTTAGAGTTTCTCTTGAAGAACCTAAAGGTAACATGACAGAACCTTCAATCGAAAAGACTGTTCACGAACAAATTACTTTGCGTGGTGTAGCATCTGACCGCAACGGTATTAAGAAAGTTCAGATTTCTCTTGATAACGGTGCAACATTTAACGATGCAACAGGAACAACAAACTGGTCTTACACTTTTGACACTCGCGCAATTCAGGACGGAACTCATGTAGTGTTCATCAAGATTTGGGATAACTACGACATTACAGGTCTGTATTCTTCAATGATTAACATTGATAACACCGCTCCTACATTGTCACTGGAACTGCCTTTTGATGATAGCACAACCACACGCAATGTATTCTTTAGTGGTCAGACAACAGACAACATTGAATTGACTCAGTTGTACATTACCGTTCGTAGCCTTGATCCCGGACGGACTGTTCCTTCTCGTCTTTCAAGAATTAATCTTGTTCCGTCAGAAATTATTACTCAGGTTGTAGACATAAGCGAACTTGCAAACGGATTCTACAACATTGAACTGACTGGTGTTGACCGTGCAGAAAACATTACTCGTGTAAGCCGCAACATTCAGCTTAACAAGAGTGCTCAGCTTACTACTGCACGCTTGCTGTATCCGCTTAACGGAGAACATGTGCAAGGTACCTTTAACATTTACGGTCAGACCGAAAGTGAAGAGGATGTTCCCGAAACTGCAATTCTCTATATTGATGGTCGCCGTGTAGATGCAATTGATCCTGTTGCCATTACCGACAGCGGTTACTTTAAGTTCCAGTTGCGCTCTCTTATTAAGAAGCCAGATACTACAAGCACAGATGCAGAAGGAAATACAACAACACTGCCTGGTGCAAGTTATGAACTTACCGCAGGAAGCCATAGCTATTATGTAGTTACCACAACTCGTAGCGGAAAGAACATTACGTCTAATACACAGACTTTTGTTTACAATCCCTATGGACCTTGGGTTACTTTAGACAACTTCACTTATGGTGACTTCGCCTTTGACCGTCCCATGCTTAAGGGTGATTCTGGATACGCACTGTCTCCTGAAGATATTGAAATGCTCAATTCTAAGGAATCAACTAAGTTCCAGAAAGAACAAATTAAAGCAAAGAGTACGGTTGCTCGTGTTTGGGTAAGCCTTGATAACGGACGCACTTATCTTCCTGCTTCGAAGGCTAACAAGAGCAAGTGGCAGTATCGTGTAGAAAGTTACGATATTGAACCTGGTTACCACTTCCTTTTGGTTAAGGCAGAAATGCAGAGTGGTGATATTGCCATTACTCGTGCGCTGGTTCAGGTTGACCGTACAGACCCAACAATCAGACTTATTTCTCCAGGAATTGGTGGAAAGTATAACCAGACACTTGCTTTCCATGGACTTGCTTCTGATGATATTTCACTTAAGAACGTAACGCTTATGTTGCGTCCTGGTGACAAAAACGCTTACCAGATGCCTGGCTTTATTCAGGGTCTCTTCCTTGATGCATCTGTTTGGGGTGCAACACTGTGGAATGTTGGTGCAGGTTTAACTGCATTCGACAACGCAGTAAAGATAGAGATGAGCTTTGGTCAGTTTACTCAAGATCAGCGCGACTTTGTTAGCGACTTCTTCCAGATTGACCGAACTAACTTACGCTTCGGTGGTAACGTTGTAGGTTTGCGCATTATTGCACAGATTCTTGACCTGCCCTTTATGACCTTCTTTGGACGTGACTGGGAATGGTTGAGTGCAACACTGTCTGTAGGTGCAAACTTCTCATTCTTTACAGATACTGGTGCAAAGAACAACGAAACAGGAGAGCCAGTTCCTCAGATTCTTTCGGCCTTGTTGATGCAGCTTGAATTCCCGCGCATGTCGTTCAAGCAAATGAAAAACTTTAGGACATGGGCAATTTATCTTGAACCGCAGTTGTGGTTCATTCCGTCGGATATTGCAACCGATGAAGCTCGTAAGATTCTGTTTACGATGTCTCTTGGTGTGCATGTGAATGTGTTCTAATGAAGGTAGGGAAGAGGTGCGTGTATGAAAAGAAGAATTAATGTTATTACCTCGACAGTGTTTTCTCTTGCTGCTCTGCTTTGTCTTGCTAATTGTGAAATTGGTTTAGGACCTCAGGTAGACTCTGATACTCCAACTATCTCTGTAACAAAGCCTGATATTGGTTCTTCCCTCAAACAGACAATTACCATTGAAGGTATTTGTCATGACGATAACGCTGTAGCTCGTGTGGAAGTAAGCCTTCGTAATTCTGACGGTAAAAAGTTCCCTGTTGGAAAGATTAACAAAGAAGATATTTTAGACGGAACTTCTTGGTCTATCGAAGCAGACACAACAACATTCCCTGATGCTACATACGAAATTGTTGCTGATGTATATGATGTTGCAAAGCGTCACTCCTCAGCAACTCGTTCATTCACTATAGATAACACACCTCCTGTTGTTCTTTTGTCTCGTCCTAACTCTATGGATGTTAACAATGTAGATGCAGGTGTGTATGGTGGAACAGTAACGCTTTCTGGTGAAATACTTGATGACCATGACATTTCAGCTCTTTACATTCAGGCATACGACGAAAACGGAGATAAAATTACACTTGATGGCGAAGAACCTATAGATCCTTCTGACCCCAACGACACTTCTACCTGGCAAAAGTTTACAGGCTTTGATGTTCAGGGTGGTGTTAGCTTAACTATTGCTCAGTTTGGTAACCCCAACGAAAGTGGTCTTTCAGAAAAAGATGTTCGTCTTGCAAAGAACTATTTGCAGTTGTACGGATACGGCATTAACGATTACAATTCAGTAGATATTTCTCGAGTTAGAACAGTACAGTTAGTTGTTGTTGCAACTGATGCTTCTGGAAACCGTAGCACTTGTTCTTACATTAAGTCTTCTCTTACTCAGTTGATTGCTGATGAAACAGGAATTACCGTAGAACAGTTGCGTTCTACAAAGTACAAGACTATTGCAAATGGTTCATGTCCTGTTGATTCAGTCTTTACTCGCGAACGTCAGAATAAAATTCGTGACATCTTAAATAACATTTCTGCTTATTCAACTGTAGCTTATGCTTCTTCAGAAGAAGGAAATAAACTTTCCTTTAGCATTTGTGCAGACAACAGTCCTAAGTATGATTTTTCTGGTTATGCATATGGCGCTGCAGATTGGCCTCAGGTAACAAGTGGGGGCACTCTTTCCTTTACCGTTTCTCCTGGTCTTGATAAGCATCAGATTCAGCCACAGACACTTGAATTCTCTATTTATGTATGTTCAGATAGCGGTTCTTACGACGCGAATGCAACACCTTACTTTTCTACAAAAGCAAATGCAGGCGATGGCAGTACAGAGGAAGCAAAAAGAAAAGCAATATACTGGGCAGAAAACGGTGAAAATAAATTTACAAAGGACTCTTCTGTTACCGTAGATGAAAAGGCTTATTCTGTTCAACTTCCTGTTATGGAAGGTGGAAGTCGTTTTGCAATTAAAATAGAAGGTTTAGACGAAGCAAATAATAATCTTATGCCTTCTGAAGGAAACAGATATGTATTCCAAGTTGCAGCAACTGGTGGTGCTCCTCATGTAACAGGTGATGATCAATTCTTTATGAAAAAGCAGGCTTTCATGTCTGGTAGCAGCGAAGAACTGCAATTAAATATATCTGATACTTCTGGAAAGTTTAAAAGTGGAGGTAGCGGTAAAGTAACTGTTACTCCAACAGTATATCCTGGATACTGGCTTAAGACTAACTATACTAGTTCTCCGACTAAGTCAACAAAATCTGCCATTGTAGCAACTGTTACAAATGGAAGAATTGAGTCTGTTGGTACAGGTGGTAACTTTGTTGCAAACATTCCGCTTGAAGGAATTTTAACAAACGGCGACACTGCAGATAACTATACTATTCTTCTTGAAGTACTTGCACAGAATGGTAATGAAGCAGAAAACAAAGAAGCATCTCGTTACCTTTTGTGGGCTGACTGTAAGGGTCCTTTGGTCCAGGTTACTAATGTTGGTTGGGTTGACAACACTGGCGCAGAACTTTCTGACATTATGAACGACGAAACCAGTGCTTACTGGAGCCGTGCAACTTATGGTGAATCTAAAACGGGAGAAAACTTTACTGATGTAATTTCAACTCTTGGTGTTGATGATGCAACCCTACTTAACCTCTACACCTTACGCTCTTACTGGAGCGATATTGAAGGAAGTGGTACAAAAGCTGTTTACTTCCAGAGTACAGATGCAAGTTCACCCTTTACTGCTGCAAGTTTGAACACAGATCTTGACGCAGATAATGTTCCTACGAACAGCAAATGGATTCAGGTTAAGACTTCAAATACAACTCCTGGTGCAAAAACAAAAGTAACTCTTTCTAATATACAGATGGTTCGCGAAGGTTCTGGTTTTAGTCTTGCAATTTTTGCAGTAGATAATGTAGGCAACAAGAGCCCTGTCTACCGCTGGAACGACATAACCTTTGACTTTGGTGTTCCTCAGCTTACTATTCCTTCTGTACAAGAGTATTACGCTTCTGTTCCACAAGAATTTGAATTTACCATTAGTGCTACAGATTCTAACGAAATGAACGGCATTACTGTTACTGCAACTAAAAATGGAACTCCAGTAGAAAGTGGAAACTCTGGTTACACTCTTTCTGTTGAACCAGCAGTTCCTCGTGCAAATTCAGCAGATGCTCGTGAAAAAATGATAGAGTCTTTTGATGCAGACAGTATTTCTACTCAGAATGCAATTATTAGACTTAATGGTGCTGGTGCTTCAGACGGTGTATGGAGTTTTACTATTGTTGCAAAAGATGCAGCAAACCGTACAAGCGAACAAAAGACCTTTACCACAACTATAGATACTGTAGCTCCTGTAGCAACTGGTGATTTGAACATAAGTAACCGTCTTTATAATGAACTTACTTCATGGTACAAAAACGAAACCTTGCGTGTAAACGGACAGTTTACAGAAGCAACTTCTGGTGTAAACGAAGTCTACTATGTTGTTAAATCTTCAGACGCTACAACAGCTGCTCAAAATACAATTAATGCAGCCGTAACTGACGGCGACATTACAAGACTTACTCTTGCTGGTTCTGGAAAAATTTTGCTTAATGCAGACGGAAGTGCAAGCCCCACTTCATACACAATTACTCCTTCTGGATTCAAACGCGGTGCTAATGTCTTGTATGTTCAGGCAGTAGATAAGTCTGGTAATAAGAGTAGTGTATCTTCTTATACTGTTCGCATTGACCAAATTGCTCCTTCTTTGAGTTCAGCATATTTTACCTACGATGCCGATTTGTATGAAAAAGCAACTGGCACTATCTATTCAGACAAGGAATCTGACTTAGTTGTATACGGCACTGTATCTGACGGAAACAGTGGTGTTGATGAATTTACACAGTTCTACATTGGTAGTGGAAACAATAGGACAAACATTCCCGCAACGTTCACTTATTCAACAGTAGATTTGACTTCTGCTCAGTCAGCAAGTGCTAGTGCATTTAAAACATGGCTGACTACAAACGAAAGTTCATTTGATTCTTACGCAAATATCGCTGATAAAACTTCAATAAAAACATGGAAAGCAGTAATTGCTAAAGAAAATCTTATTGACGGAACTTACAAACTTACTGCTTACGATGTTGCACAAAACAGTCAGCCTCAGACTTTCTTTACTATGGTAATAGACGAAGAAGCTCCTGCATCAGCGGTTGCTTCTCCTGCTGACAATACCGTTCTTAACGGAACTGTTGATTTCCGCGGAACAACAACAGACAATACTTCTGTAAGAAAACTTTCTCTTTACTACAGCTATAGTTCAAATGATGCAACCATTACCAATGCAGATACTTTGGTTCAGTTGCCACAAACGAATGGTTCAACAAAAGATGCAGTTCTTACTGGTGCAGATACTTACAACTGGGAATTCAAAGGACTTCCAGTAACTTACAAAGAAAATGATGTTATTAAACTGTTAGGAAATAACACTTACAATGGTGCTGCAGTGCCTGTTTACTTTAAACTTCTCGCAGAAGATATTGCAGGTAATACTTCAGTATCTGTTCATCCTTACTCTATTGATCCTGATGCAGATAGACCTTTGATTACGCTTTCTAACATTACAAGCGACGGTTCTACTTTGCTTAAGAGTTCAGAAGTTTACGGAAGCATTACAGACGATGATGGTTTGGTAAAAGGTTTGTGGATTAAAGAATCTACAACCGTTCCTACAACATGGCCTACTCTTACTAATAACAACGGCTGGACAAAACTTACTGTTTCTAATGGTAACTTTACTGCTACTGCCTCTAGTGGAGATGGTCAGAAGTCATGGTTTATTTACTGTATCGATAATGCTGACGGAACCTTTACTAATGCTAACACTGCCGCAGATGCACAGTTAACACGTCCTTACATTTCTTTCAAAGATGTAGCAGATGTTGATGTAAAAGAAGCAATTAGCTTTATTGTAGATACAAAAGCACCAAGGATACAGAACATTTATTTGTCTAAAGCGGCAACTGATACAGAAGTTGCTTCTTATGCTCCAGAAGCAGGAAGTGCTGCCTATTGGTCTAATGCTGCAAACATTCCCTTCGGTGGAAACTTCAATGTTCTTTATGCACGCATTGTTGTTCAAGAAGATGCAGGTATGGCAGCAAGTGGTGCTATTGAACTTAAGATTGGCGGTGTAGCAAAAACACTTAACGCCACAAATACTAAATTAGATCACGAAGAAGGTACAAGCGACTATACCTATACAGTTGGTCCTTTTGTACTTGATAACGCATACGCAAGTGGTTCTCAGGCTGTAAGTATAAAGGTAACAGATGCTGCTGGTACTTCTGCACAGATGACTCGTAATGTAATTGTGGATAACATTGCTCCAACTATTACTATTGGTTCTCCGACTGCAAACGACTATGTTACTACTACAACAGAAATAATTGGTAGCGCAGACGACAATACTGGTGGTTCTGGAATAAATGTCATCAAGTGGATGATTCCTACCAAAGCAGAAGTTGCTGCTGGCATTACCGCTGACACACAGCGTGCGGGTGAAAGTGCATGGACTACTCTTGATAGCACTGCAACAATCAGTATACCCTTTAGTTCTCCTGATACCGACAATGAAAATTGTATACTGTACTACGCTAATTCAACTTATACAGACTTGGAAGCTAACCGTGTAGGCATATGGAAAGTTCCTGTGTACTTCTTAATTGAAGATATACTGGGTAACAGACACATTGATACCTCGTATACTGTTACTGTAGATACTGACTCTGGTAAGGCTTCAGCTTTCCTTACCTATCCTGTAAACAATCAGGTTATAGACGGAGAGCCGAAACGTGTTGGTGTTGGTGGACAGCTTGAAATAAACGGTTACGCTACAGCAGCAAACGGTGTAAAAGAAGTACTTGTTCAGTTTGATGTAAACGGTGACGGTAGTTATACCGAAGATGACTATGACATCTTGCATAGATGGGGAACAGCTTTCTCTGCAAATACACTCAGAGGTTCTACAACCGCCAATGCAAATGACTGGGGCTTTGTTGCAGAGGGTACTTCAACATGGCAGCTTACTGTTATAACTTCTAATGTTTCATACGCTGGACACACTGGTGCAGAAGGTGAACCCAACCCAGAGATGCGTATTCGTGCAGCAGCTTTTGATATGAATGGCATTACTCGTGGTTGGAACACAGAAGCTTTTGTAGCAATCGATAGAACTGTTCCTACTATTAGTTCAAAGAAAGTCATTGGTTATAACGGTTCAACTGCTGAAATTGAATACGAATACTCTGACAATATGTACATTTCAGGAAAGTCAGGTATTACTTGGTACTTTGAAGCAAATCTGAGCGATGACATAAAGGTTGATAGCGTAACATTTGACACCATTGGAAGTAACATTGGTATTAACTATACTGCATCAACAGACTTCTCTTACCCCAACCCGTCAGACGAAAGTCATGCATACATTAAAGTTCCGCTTTCAACAGCAACAGACGGTCTTATTTATTCACGCATGAAAGCGCTTGACGATTCTGGTAAGGACCAACCTCTTGATATTCGTATTAACATAGACACTACTGCTCCGTCTTTGTACAACACAAGCGACAGTACAACTTCTTCAACTAATTCTCTGCGCCTTAAGAGTAAGGAACAGAATATAGACGAAACAACAAATTATGTTCAGAACACTAACAGGGTATTTACTTTTGGTGACACCGTAGAAGAAGCGGGTAGTGGACTTTTATATCTTGCCTTCTACTTTGAACGCACTTCTACTGCTAACGGTGACCGTGTATACAACCCCCTGTATGCGTCTGGAAACCGTGCAAATGTAAGCGATGCAACGTATCCGCTTACTTTAGATGACAATCTCTATAGCTGGCACGTTACTAATGCAACTCGTCCTGACACAGGAAGTATTACTGTTGCTGGTATAAGTGCAAACGACAACATTAGAGTTGGCGGTTTAGTAAAGATTGGTGGTGCATACCGTAGAATTACCGCTAAAAATGGAAACACTGTTTCTATAAGTCCTGCAGTAAGCACAGACTTCAAAGATGTTCGCTTTGTATATGCACAGGTTGTTGATCACTTGCGTGTTACTGAAGGACCTACAAACGGCGACTATGATGTTCCGACAAACGACGACCACGACGGCATGGTAGAAAAGCTTGTAGTTAAGGGAAGTACATACACTTGGTCTGCAAGCCTTTATTCTGATCGTATACCAGACGGTCCTGTAAATATTCATGTTGTTGCAATTGATGCTGCAGGTAACCTTTCTCATGGTGTTTGTACTTCAAACATATACAACAACCGTCCTCGTATTGCAAAAGTACTGCTTGCAACTGAATTAAACGGTAACGGTACTTATGACTTTACTGCAGAAGAAGCTATTACCCAAACAGGCGACAGTCCTACTGCAAGTGGTGTAGAGTTTGGCGAGTTTGTATACTATTCAACACTTACAAACGGACAGGCTTCTGCTGAATATACAGTTGAAAATGCTCTTGCCGATACCTACATGCTAAAAGACGGTATGTTGCTCTTGCCAGAATTTGTAGGCGGTAATGGAGCACTTCTTGCAACGTATAAAATTACTGACTCTGCAGAAACTGCCGTAAGAACAGCAACTTCTACGGGAACGCAAGCAACACTTAAGACAGCTGCTGAAATAGAAGCACTTACTGCTGACATAGCAGGAACAGCTCAGTCTATAAGTGCACATATTTCTGCTAAGGGTGGATTCCTGCTTGAAAATAAAACGCTTAAAACTTACGAAAGCCGCAAGTATAATGCAACAAAACAAACAGTAACTACAACACAAAAGTGGGTAGGCATTACCTTCTGGGACGAAACCGAAGAAAAGACTCGCGGAAAAGACAGCCAGTGGGCCTTTATTAAGTTCCCTGTTATTGTAGATACTGTAGACGATATTGTTCCTAACGCAGCAGTAGAACCTTTCTACTGGAAGAGTGCCGAAGACAATAGTGTATACCGCAATGCAAGTGGTACTATGGGACATATTGAACTTGAAGCCGACTGGGCAAAAGTTATTACTGCTGTTGGTGGTGTTAACCAGAGAGCACAAGGTCGCGAATATGACGCAGATCCTAAAGTTTCAGGTATTATACGCATTTTGGGAAGTGCAAGCGACGAAACAAAACTTACCAAACTTACCTTTACGGTAAGTGAAATGCAGTTGAATGGAAAGACAGCTGGAGCAGAAACAGAACTTGCAACCTTTACCAATGGTGCATGGGAATTTGCAGATGACGATGCAAGTTCACTGGGAAGCTATGATGCAGAAAAGGGAACTTGGGACAATGCAACAAAAGCAAAACTTGCTCTCGTAGAAACAAAGGGTTGGTCTTTAGCAATTATGGACGGCGGTGTTACTCAGGACGGACACAGTCTTCTTTGGGAACTGGACATTGACACTCAGAAAATGACCTCAGCCGTAGGACTTGACTGCTCTGTAACCGTAAAAGCCTATGACAGTAGAAACAATACTGCCGCTTCGTATGTAATGGATGTTGTACCTTACATTACCAGCGTTACCACTTCTTTGTCAAAAGCAAGTAAGACAACTCCTTCTGCCTTTGCACGAACTGCAAGAGGACGCTACCCTGTGTACATTACCTACGAGACAAAATTGGGTTCAAACACAAAATATGAAACCATAAACGTAAGTGGTTATAACACAGTAGGTTCAACTGCGTACTTGGTACCAGATGACACATCTAAAGCTGCAGTTGCGCTTGCTACAAATGGTAGTGGTGGCTATACGCTTAACCAAAACTGTTATTCTGGTGACTTTGAGTTGCGTAATGGCACTATACTGTCGCTTAACAACAAGAACTATAATGACTCTTGTGGAGACTATAACTACATAGACAATGGTTATACAGCGGAGGATATAGGAATAACGGGTAAC
>OCVV012856614.1_pt1 | contig 17793 bp, 18 predicted proteins | sample 1539721 | NCBI WGS metagenome assembly OCVV01 (sample SAMN02144230, study PRJEB22623) | gut metagenome | biome: sheep rumen | host: Ovis aries | place: New Zealand | reverse complement strand
CCACTTTTCTCGGTTACATAGCTCGCTATGCGCCCTCAAAAACTGACAAAAATCCAATCAAATCAATTCAAAAATCAATCCGACATAATTATTAGAACCTACCTTATGGCATTATTGAGTGATAAAATAATTCTAATTACTGGTGCAGGTCGTGGCATTGGAAGAATTATTGCAGAACAATGTGCTGCAGATGGTGCTATAGTCTATGCCAACGATTTACAAATGGGAGACATGGAGGAATGGACAAAAGGTGTCTCCGAACAGTATCATACTCGTGTAACCCCTTGTTGTTTTGACGTAACCGACAGTATAGCTCTGAAGAACAACTTGATGAAAATCTACAAAGTAGAAGGTAAACTTGATTGCGTAGTCAATAATGCCGCCATTATAGCCAATCAAAAATTGGGAATGGTGACAAAACCTTTACTTGAAAAGATGTATCAAGTTAATGTGTTTGCCGTCATCGACATGATTCAAATTGGATCGCGATTAATGGCACGAAATGGAGGTGGTTGTTTTGTAAACATTGCTTCCATCACGGGTGTGGTAGGTTCCCCGGGACAAGTGGCTTATTCTTCGAGCAAGGGTGCTGTCATTTCCATCACAAAGTCTGCTGCCAAAGAATTGGCACCTCAACACATACGTGTGAATGCCGTAGCCCCAGGTATTGTTAAAACCGAAAGATTTAACGAGCTCTACGAGAGTGATGGAGCAAAGATAGATGAACGAATCTCCAAAATCGGTATAGGCAGACTTGGTACACCTCAAGACATCGCCAACGCTGTGTCTTTCTTGGCATCAGATAGAGCATCCTACATCTCAGGACAGATACTTGGTGTGGATGGATGTGCAACAATTTAAGAAGATAAGATGTTTCTTGATATTGACAAAAAGAATCCCAACAAGATTGCAGTCATAGATGATAGTGGCACGGAATTAAGCTATGGGTTGCTTTGTGAATATGCAGAAGAACTGAACAAAGCACTCCCCTATCGCACGTTAGTCTTTATTTTAGCAGAAAATTGTATAGGTTCTCTAATAGGATATACATCATTTCTCAATAATCGTGTTGTTCCATTAATAATTAGTAACAACACAGAGCAATCACTATTTGACCATCTGTACAAAACCTATCAGCCTGAATATCTATGGATGCCAGAGAAACGACTTGAAGTTTTTTCACAGCAAAGATCTGTCTATTCTGCCTTTGGCTATTGTCTGGTCAAAACAGAATTTTCAACACTCAAGCTATACGAAGATTTGTCGCTCCTGCTTCCGACTTCTGGTTCCACAGGTAGTCCCAAATTGGTACGTCACAGTTATCGAAACATTGAAGCAAATGCTGAAAATGTGAAAAACCTCTTTGGTTTGACAGAAGATGAACGTGCGATGGCATCTCTACCAATGCACTACACCATGGGATTATCGGTGATTGCCAGCCACTTGAAAGCTGGTGCAACAGTTTTGCTTTGCGGTAAATCACTATTAGACAAGGGTTTCTGGAGTATGCTAAAAGAGCAGCATGCCACCAGTTTTACAGGTGTTCCCTATAGTTATGAGCTCTTAGCAAAACTCCGTTTCTTCCGAATGGACTTACCCGACTTGAAAATAGTGACTCAAGGTGGTGGTAAATTGACGGAAGAAATGTGGAATCAATTGGTTCAATATGCTAAAACTAAGGACAAAAAGTTCATTGCCACCTACGGTCAATCGGAATGCACAGCACGCATGGCATATTTGCCAGCAGAATTAGCAGAGAAAAAAGTTTGTAGCATTGGCATTGCTGAACCAGGAGGACAACTTTCCATCATTGACAATCAAGGCGAAGAAACCTTTGAAGGTGAAGCCACTGGTGAAATGGTCTATCGTGGTGAAAATGTAACATTAGGTTATGCTAAAACCCGTGAAGACCTGATGAAAGGAGATGAGAATCATGGAGTGATGCATACAGGTGACATAGCTCACCGTGATGCCGACGGATGCTATTTCATCGTAGGCAGAATGAAACGTTTCCTAAAAATTTTCGGACTGAGAATAGGATTAGACGAAATGGAGAACTTGATTCGCTCTCATTTCGACACAGACTGCTATTGCAGCGGAACTGACGAAAAGCTGACAGTCAAGGTAACTAACCAAAAGATCGCAGAAGAAATTCCCACTTTTATTGAAGAAAAGACACATCTATTCCATCAAAAGGTGGAGGTAGTACTTGTGGACAAGATCCTAAGGAATGAATCCGGAAAAGTAATCAATCAATAAAACACAACATATAGATTATGAGTAATATTGAAAAGCTAAACAATATTTTCAAAGAGATATTCTCTGTAGATGACGCTGCTTTAGCAGATTTGAACAAAGATAATGTAGATGGATGGGATTCTGTTCATCAGTTAAGTCTAACATCTACGATAGAAGATGAATTTGACATCATGCTCGATGCAGAGGATATCATCGAATTCACCTCCTATGAGAATGCCAAGAAAATACTCGCTAAATACGAAATCGAACTCTGATGGCATATTGGAATATTAAAAATGTGGCTCTGCGAGGTGTAACTGGAACTGTTCCCAATCATCCCGTCAAGACTACAGATTTTCCTTTTTTCACAGAGGAAGAAGCTGAAACTTTTAACAATACGGTAGGTATCAGAAACAGATATATTGCTTCTGATGAAATTTGCGCCTCCGACCTTTGCTTTGATGCCGCAGAAAGATTGATTTCAGGATTAGGATGGGAAAAGGAAAGTATTGACATACTTATTTTTGAGTCTGTTACAGGAGACTACAAAACTCCTCCTACCAGTGGCATTCTTCAAAACCGTTTAGGTTTACCTCAATCCACTTTCGTTCTCGATGTTCCTATGGGATGTTGTGGTTGCATGTATGCCATTAATATTGCAGGAAATCTCATGTCTGCAGGTACAGCCAAACGAGCTTTACTACTAATTGGTGACACTGCTGCACGAATGGGTTCCCCGAAGGATAAGAGTCGTGTTCCGCTTTTTGGAGATTGTGGTGTTGCAATGGCGTTAGAATTTGATACAGAAGCGGCAGACATCAAAATAGAGTTTAACACCTTGGGCAGTGGTTATCAGGCATTAATGACACCTCATGGCGGTTATCGCCATCCTATCACACAAGAAGAGTCTTTTGTAGAAGAAGATTTTGGAAATGGCATTATTCGTGCTCCTAAAGACGCACTTATCAATGGAATGGATGTCTTTGCTTTTGCCATTTCAAAGCCTCCTATCAGTGTAAAGAAAATGATGGAAGATGAACATCTTGATAAAGATAACGACGTAGATTATTTTTTGATTCACCAAGCAAACAAACTCATCGTTGATAGATTGGTAAAGAAATTGAAACTCAATCCAGAAAAAGTCCCCTATAATCTGCAGAAATTTGGAAATCTCGGAGGAGCTTCGATTCCAATGCTTATGGTATCTGAGATTGCAGATGATTTACAGACTAACCCACTGACACTTGTTTGTTCTTCATTTGGATTGGGTCTGACATGGGGAACAATGATGATAAAGACAAAACGAATTATTGTTCTTCCTGTTAACTATTTATAATAACGATAATGGATAACACAGATATAATAAGAGAAGCCAGCAAACGAGAAATACAAGAGAAATGCTATGATGTAAAAATAGATGGCATTGCTATTTATAATTTTGTTCGCCGCCCCTTATATGAAGGATATATTAGGCAATTTGGAAGCCATATTCATTACAGGTCTCCTAATACGTCAAAATACAGGCAACGGCTTTCTGCTATATACTCTCTATTTCAGATTTTAGTTCTCTTTATCAAAAGAAAACAGATTAAATATTTCATTTATCCATTTTGTCGTATGGACAGAATCAATGAGGAATATTTAGACAAATTTACAGACCCTCTCATTGATTACACGAGTATTGGGGATAATTGTATTGTTTTTGAAGCTGGTAATAATGGATTACACAAGAAGCCTAGAAGGCATAATAAAAAGGTTGTTTATGCTGATTGTATTAGAGTAATAAGTCGCCGAATAACGTTATTAAGACATAAATCATTTCTACACAAACATACCCAAGAATTTAACTCTTTATTTGAAAAAATAGAAAACACTTTTCCCGGTATTAATTACGACAAAGAGTTTATCGCTTATTGGATATATAATCGATTCGTCGAAAATAAAATTTATAAATACATATTCCATAAATTAGGAACCAAAGTCCTTATAGCCCCAAGTAGGAATGACTTCCAGCATATCATACCTGCTGCTAAACAGTCAGGTATGCAAGTCTTTGAATTACAGCATGGATTTACAAAGAGTTACAGTATTACCTATTCTGGCTATCACGACCCCATGTTTACACCAGATTATTTCTTTGCTTATGGAAATTTAAGTGTTAATAATAATTATGGAATTGATATAGACAAAATAAAAGTCATAGGGTGGGCTTTCGATTTTTTTTTGAGTCAAGAGAACTCTAAAATTGAAAAGAAAAAGGAAACAGACATCTTAATGATTGCTGATCCTCTTGAAACAGAGAAACTTATTGATACTTGTATCCTATTGGCAAGAAAATACCCTACAATAAACTTTTACTATCGTCCTCACCCAGGAGAAATACTTGATGAGAGTCTAAAGGTAAAACTCACAAATGAGAATAACATCTATTTAGATGATAATTCGCAAAATATTTTAGTGACTTTGAAAGGTTTTACTCATGTGATAGGAGTAAATTCAACTGTTTTAAACGAAGCTGTTACATACGGGAAAAAAGTAGGTGTTCTTTACCTTAATGGGTTACACCCAATCAATGTTGATGGAAATGAAGAGGTTTACTCTTGGAAAATAGATACAATAGAATCATTCAAGGTTTTTACCAATGCTTCTCCCGCTGAAAAAAAACAGCGGAAAATATATTCAAAATTTGACAAAGAATTGTTTGAGAAATTGATAAGTGTATGAAAACATTATTTCAACCATCATTCTATTATATTTTTTTGTATCTATCTTTATTCTATATCTTATAAGAATTCTTGCTTCACTTGCTAATACACAGTAATGCATACATTTCAGAACTATGCATTTAACAAGGTGATGCTTTATTGAAAATACAGACATATAACATATAAAATATGTTCTACTTAGATAAATTCATTGCTGACAGTGTGACATTTCGCCCTATCAGTATGTTTTCAACAGACATAGAGGCAAACAAATATACACTTTCTGAGGAAATCAAAGGTAAGAAGGTTTGTGTTATAGGTGGTGCTGGCTCAATCGGGTCTTCCTTCATTAAGGCTATACTTCATTTTGAGCCTAAGAGTGTGGTTGTGATTGACCTCAACGAAAATGGACTGGCAGAACTTGTACGTGATGTTCGCAGCACATACGGTCTTTATGTTCCGGATGAATTCCGTTGTTATACTCTGAACTTTGCCGACCCTATCTTTGAGCGAATCTTCCGAGAAGAGAAAGGCTTTGACATTGTAGCCAACTTCTCGGCACATAAGCATGTTCGTTCAGAGAAAGACCGCTATAGTGTTCAAGCGCTTATCGAGAATAACGATATCAAGGCAAAGAAGTTGATGGATTTACTGACGGTCTATCCTCCTAAGCATTTCTTCTGCGTTAGCACTGACAAGGCTGCCAATCCCGTGAATATAATGGGAGCATCGAAACGCATTATGGAAGACTTGGTGATGGCTTATAACAAGTATTTCAAGGTTACTACCGCTCGCTTTGCCAATGTTGCCTTTAGTAATGGTTCCCTTCCTGATGGTTGGATTCACAGACTTCAGAAGACACAACCACTGGCAGCTCCATCGGATGTCAAGCGATATTTTGTCAGCCCTGAAGAATCCGGTCAGATTTGCATGTTGGCTTGTATATTAGGAAAGGGTGGTGAAGTCTTTTTCCCAAAATTAGGAGAAGACCAAATGCTCACGTTCTCTGCTATTTGCGATGACTTTGTTAAGGCTAATGGTTTAGAGAAAGAGGAATGCTCAACAGATGAGGAAGCCAAAAGGAAGGCTGCCGCCTTAGATCGTAGCCAGTTAATAATGGCTAATGGGCAGCCTTTGAAGTATCCCGCAGTCTATTTCAAGAGCGATACCACAGGAGAAAAGGCATACGAGGAATTCTATGTTCCTGGCGAGAAAATAGACATGCAACGCTTCCAAGCCTTAGGTGTTGTAGAACAAACTACTCGTCACAACATGGATGAGGTTAATTCGTTCTTTGATAAACTTGAAGCCATTTTCCAAAAAGATGACTTCACCAAAGCTCAAGTAGTTGATGCCATCAAGGAGTTTATTCCTAACTTTGAGCACGAAGAAAAAGGACGTAATCTTGACCAAAAGATGTAATTCTCCCAATAAAAAAGATGCAAAAAATAGTTGTTTTCAATAAAACTGGATATGATCCTTTTATAGATTTCATAAAGGCATACGCTATCATTTGCGTCTTGATAGGTCATACTTTCCCAGACTTAAATTATATAGGATATGGATTATGGGCAGGAATGCAAGTACCATTATTTATATTGGTTCAAGCTTTTCATAGTTTCAAGAAAGAGACCACAGTCGTCAGCGTAAAAAAAATATTTTGGCGCATATTCTTACCATTCATTCTTTTTGAAGGACTAATATTCGTCATTTTTCTTTTTGTTTACCACTACAATATTAACAATTTAATAAATAGTTTTCTAATTGGCGGTGGCACTGGACCTGGTTCTTATTATCCTTGGATTTACTTACAAGTAGCATTAATTCTCCCAATCTTCAATAAATGGATGCGAAACAAGTCAAATTTTCAATTAGCTATCACATTTCTCCTGATTTGTGAATTATTCGAAATTGGCTTTTCTTTAATAGATTTTCCAGATTGGATTTATAGATTATTGGCTATTAGATATCTATTCTTATTTTACTTTGCATGGTTATGGGTAGAACAAGGAATAACAATTAATAAAAAGACAATAATCCTTTCATTATTGAGTATAGCATCAATTATATATTTTGAATACTATTCCGTCAATGACGAACCATTATTCTTCAATACCTCATGGAAATTCCATCGCTGGCCATGCTACTATTTTGTAGCAACCATGGGGGTATATCTTCTTTATTGTTTATTCCGTGTAATCTCAAAGAATCATCATGTAGAACGAGGGGTAAAGATGCTGGCTAAATGTAGCTACGAAATTTTTTTGACACAGATGTTAGTTTGCAGCGTTTTCCCTTCATTAAATTTTATACCCAATCCATTTATTAGATTAGCATTTAGGATTCTTTTAATTTTCACTCTAAGCATAATAGGAGGTTTTGTTTTCAATAAGTATTACAACACTATCATCATGAAAAAAATAAATTGAAATGAACACTTTTAAAACAATAATAGATTTTATTCATGACCTATATGGTGCAAAGGACTTTGTACCATTAGCAGTACCTGTATTTATCGGAAATGAAAAGAAATATCTTAACGAATGCATTGATACAACATTTGTAAGTAGTGTTGGTAAGTTTGTAGATCGCTTTGAGGAAGAAACGGCTAAGTACACAGGTTGTAAGCGAGCTGTGGTTTGTGTAAGTGGCACCAATGCTCTCCACATGTCTCTGATGTTGGCTGGAGTGGAGCGTGATGATGAGGTGTTGACACAAGCTTTGACCTTTATTGCAACATGCAATGCTCTCAGTTATATTGGCGCTCATCCTGTTTTTATCGATGTGGATAAGGATACGATGGGGTTGTCGCCTGTTGCAGTTAGGGAGTGGTTGGCTAAGAATTCGGAACAGAAGGATGGACAACGCTACAATAAAAGGACTGGTCGGAGGGTGAAAGCTTGTGTGCCGATGCACACCTTTGGTCATCCCGTACATCTGGATGAATTGGTAGAAGTATTGAAGGAGTATAACATAGAACTTGTTGAGGATGCAGCAGAAAGTATCGGTTCCCTTTATAAGGGTAAGCATACGGGTACTTTTGGTAAGGTAGGTGCGTTGAGTTTCAATGGAAACAAGACCATTACAACTGGTGGTGGTGGCATGATGCTTTTCAACGATGAAGGGTTAGGGGCATTCGCCAAACATATCACTACACAAGCAAAGGTTCCTCATCGTTGGGAGTTTCGTCATGATCATATTGGTTACAACTATCGCATGCCCAATATCAATGCAGCCCTTGGTTGTGCACAGTTGGAGCATATCGAAGAGTATGTAGCCAGCAAACGTGAGACAGCTAAAGCATACGAGGAGTTCTTCAAGAACATGCCTGACATTGACTTCTTTGTAGAACCAAAGGATACTCGCAGTAATTATTGGCTCAATGCTGTGATTTTAAAGGATAAGGAAACTCAACAGGACTTCCTTCAATATACCAATGATAATGGTGTCATGACCCGTCCTATTTGGGAACTGATGAACCGACTTCCAATGTTTGAGAACTGCGAGAATGATGGACTAAAGAATACCATCTGGTTTGCTGATAGGGTTGTTAATATTCCAAGTAGTGTAAGAATCAAATGAAACCTTTAATTCTTTTGGGCGGTGGTGGCCACTGCAAGTCGGTGATTGAAGCTGCAGAAAGTGCTGGGTATCAGATTCTGGGTGTGCTGGATATGCCAGAGGATGTAGGAACTGAGGTTTTGTCAACAAAGGTGATAGGAACTGACGATGATATTCCTGCATACGTAGATAAGGCAGAATTTGTCATCACCGTTGGTTTCATCATGAATCCCGCAATACGAATAAAGCTTTATCATTTAGTGAAGGAAGCTGGTGGAAAACTGGCGACAATCATTGCTTCTACTGCATACGTTTCTAAATATGCTACGATAGGCGAAGGAACAGTAGTGATGCATCATGCTTTTGTTAATGCAGGAGCAAAGGTTGGTAATAATGTCATTCTAAACACATTTTCCAACATTGAACATGACGCCATGATTGGTGACCAATGCCATATTTCTACTGGCACAATGGTAAACGGTGACTGTAGAATCGGCAACAACTGTTTTATTGGTAGTCAATCTGTTCTTGCAAACGGTATCACTATTGGAGATGATATTATTGTAGGTGCAGGTTCTTTAGTGAGAAAGTCCATCAATGTAAAAGGTATCTATTCTGGCAATCCTGCTATTTTAAAGATCAAATCTAAATAATGCATACTTTGATTATTGCAGAAGCCGGTGTCAATCACAACGGTTCTATTGACATTGCAAAACATTTAGTTGATAAGGCTGCTGATGCGGGTGCTGATATCATCAAGTTTCAGACATTCAAGTCCGAGAAACTTGTGTCAAAATCTGCTCAACAGGCAGAGTATCAAAAAAGGAATATTGGTGCAAAGTCTGATAACAGCCAGTTGAGTATGTTGAAAAAGCTTGAGTTGTCTGAGCAAAATCATATAGAGCTGATGGCTTATTGCAAAGAAAAAAACATCAAGTTTTTCTCTACAGCCTTTGATTTGGACAGCATAGACTATCTTCATTCTCTGAACTTGGGTCTTTGGAAAATTCCTTCAGGTGAAGTGACGAACTATCCTTTTCTGAAACGAATTGCCGCATATAATGAGAAAACCATATTGAGTACAGGGATGTGTGACATGCAAGACGTAAGGGCAGCGGTTGATGCATTGTATAAAAACGGACTCTCAAAAGAGAATCTTACGCTTCTTCATTGCAACACGGAATACCCCACCCCTTTTGAGGATGTAAATCTTAGAGCGATGGATGCACTTCGTAAAGAATTTGGTGTAGAGGTAGGATATTCTGACCATACCAAGGGAATTGAAGTACCGATAGCTGCCGTAGCATTAGGGGCTACAGTGATAGAGAAACACTTTACCCTTGACAGAAATATGGAAGGCCCAGACCACAAGGCATCTCTTGAACCGGATGAGTTGAAAGCAATGGTCAGTGCTATCCGTCATATTGAACAAGCCTTAGGTGATGGTTACAAAAAGATTTCTAATTCAGAACGTAGGAATATCGCAATTGCCCGCAAAAGTATTGTAGCTGCTTATCACATCAAAAAAGGTGAACCCCTAACAGAACAGAATATCACAGTCAAGCGCCCAGGCACAGGTATATCCCCAATGCATTGGGAAGAGGTGATTGGTACTATTGCTATCAAAGACTACGAAAAGGATGAATTTATAATGTTATGAGAAATATTTGTGTCATAACTGGGACTCGTGCAGAATATGGATTGCTAAGTGGGCTGATGCGAGCTATCAGCAAGGAACCTGATTTGCATCTTCAGGTGATAGCAACAAACATGCATCTCTCTCCTGAGTATGGTTTGACCTATCAGGAGATAGAGGCTGATGGCTTTCATATAGATAAGAAAGTAGAATGTTTACTTTCTTCCGACACCAGTAATGGCACGGCAAAGACAGTCGGTTTGGCAACAATTGGTTTTGCAGATGCATACGAAGACCTTAAACCGAATCTCATAGTTGTTCTAGGTGATCGTTACGAAATACTTGCAGCTGTTCAAACAGCTCTGTTCTTTAGAATACCTATAGCGCATCTTCATGGAGGAGAAATAACTGAAGGTGCTTATGATGACTGCATCCGTCATTCTATCACCAAGATGAGTCATTTGCATTTTACTTCTACAGAAGATTATCGCCGGCGTGTTATCCAATTGGGAGAGCAGCCTGACCGTGTATTTAATGTAGGAGCTATAGGAATAGAAAACATTAAAACTCTTCCTTTGTTGAGTCGTGAAGAGTTGGAAGAAAGTCTTGGATTCGAAATTGGAAATCGATGCATTCTTGTTACATATCATCCTGTTACGTTGGAAGACTCAACCGCAGAGGAACAAAGTAAAAACCTGTTGGATGCCATTGACAATATTGAGAATTGTAGAGTTATTTTCACGATGCCTAATTCAGATACAAACGGCCGGATTATCAAGCAAGCCATTGAGCGGTATGTTTCAAGCCATAGCCACCGGTGTGTTGCTTTCAAATCTTTAGGCTTGAGACGCTACCTTTCTGCATTACAATTTGTGAAAGCAGTAGTTGGTAACAGTTCCAGTGGCATCATCGAGGTTCCAAGTTTCCATATACCCACCCTTAATATCGGTGACCGACAGAAAGGTCGAATCATGTCAGAAAGTGTAGTTAATTGTGGAACAACTACTAATGAAATTGAGAAAGGTATTAAACTGGTACTGAACGATGATTTTCAGATAGCAGCAAAGAGATGCTCGAATCCTTACGAGGGCGAGAATACCACTGCCAAAATTCTGGAAGTCATAAAAAACTATCCCTTAGAGGGAATTATTCAGAAACATTTCTACGATATACGATGAAAATATTAGTAATAATACCAGCTCGTGGAGGCAGCAAGGGTATACCCCATAAGAACATAAAACCATTGGCAGGAAAACCTTTGATTTACTACACTATCGATACAGCTCGACAAATAGTTGACGACGATGAAATATGTATCAGTACAGACGATAAGGAAATCATCCAATGTGTTGAAGATTATGGGATTAAAGTTCCTTTTGTTCGTCCAGCAGAATTGGCAACAGATACGGCTGGTACATACGAGGTGTTGCTCCATGCACTTAATTATTATGAACAACAAGGAAAAGTGTATGATATAGTAGTATTGTTGCAGAACACATCACCTTTCCGCACAGCAGAACAAGTAAAAGAAGCATTGTCAATGTATAGTACAAGTATTGACATGGTTGTTTCGGTTAAGGAATGTACTGCCAATCCTTATTATTGTGTCTTTGAAGAAGACGGAGAAGGCTATCTTCATATCTGTAAGGGTGATGGTAGCATTACTCGTAGGCAAGATGCACCAAAAGTTTATGAATACAATGGTGCTATCTATGTCATCAATCCAAGATCATTAAAAGAAAAACCTCTGAATAAGTTCACGAAACGAATTAAGTATGTAATGAATGAGCGATCTTCTCTTGACCTTGATACAATGAATGATTGGTATATGGCAGAACTTCTTATAAACAAATGAATGGTTTTATGAATCAGAAATATATTATAAATAAAGATTGGACTTTATTAGACGCTCTGTCTCGAATCAACAACATTGGCTTAGGACCATTAGTACTCTTTGTCGTCGATGATGAGCAGCGAATGGTTGGCACAATTACTGATGGTGATTCACGTCGTGCATTGATTGCTGGAGCATCTGTCAATGACAAGGCAGAAAAAGTGATGCATCGCAATTTCAATTATATGACGACAGACAATATCACAGATGTGAATGAAATCAAGCGTCAGAAGGAATTGAAGATGAAGTTAATTCCAGTGCTTGATGCAGACCATCATATTGTTGATATCATTAACTTAGATCGCTACAAGACCCGTCTTCCTATTGACGCCGTATTAATGGCAGGAGGGAAAGGAGAGCGTTTGCGTCCTCTGACAGAAAAAACGCCAAAACCACTGCTTCCTGTTGGGAACAAAGCAATCATCGATCACAATATAGATAGACTGATATCATATGGTATTCAGCATATTAATGTAACAGTTAACTACCTGAAAGAACAAATAGAAGAACATTATCAAGAACCACGTAATAGTGTGAAAATCCAAACTGTTCGTGAGCCGAAATTTCTTGGCACCATAGGCAGTATAAAATTTGTTCCATCCTTTTATAATGATACCGTATTGGTGATGAACAGTGATCTTTTGACTAATATTGATTATGAAGACTTTTTCTTACATTTCAAGGAGTATGATGCTGAAATGTCTGTGGCAGCAGTACCATATAATGTCTCTATTCCTTATGGCATACTTGATTTGGATGGTAGGAATATCAAAGGTTTATTAGAGAAGCCTCAATATAACCTATATGCTAATGCAGGTATTTATTTAATCAAGCGACGTGCTTTAGACGAGATTCCTGATGGAGAGTTCTTTAATGCGACAGATTTGGTTGAAAAGTTAATTTCTGAAGGAAAGAGCGTTATTCGTTATCCACTTAATGGCACATGGATTGATATAGGTAATCCTCAAGAGTACCAGAAAGCAAAAGATTTAGTGAAACATCTGTAATTATATTCTTTTGAGTTTATTACCCTTAACATTACATACAAACTTCTCATTTCTTGCACAACTTACAACCATGCTATGCAACTACTCCAAGAATGCTCTATAATTCAACATTACAAAGCATCTCGATGGTGTAGAAGACATGAAAGTTGAAGATGTTTTATCAGAAGATAATGTTCGCAGTGTCCGTCCTGATTATGGACTGCATCCAAAATACCTTCCTGATTTGACAGGGAAAAAGTAAATCGAGACTTAAAGAAAGGTGAGAGATTTCAATTGAATTTTGTTTAGATTCTTCTTTTAAATGAATGTTAGGGTTTTATATTCAGGTTCCATATATGACAGGAACGGATTGGCAAAAATTGTTAGAACTTTTGCAGATCATGCAAATATTCTAAAAGAAGAAAGTGGTCATGATATATTTGTGACAGATTCAAAGATTGTTGAGACAAAAAATGTTTCCACCCCTAATAGAAGCTTTATTGCTTTTTTAAAGGAGCAATTACATAAACATCTAAATCCAAAGATCTTAAATAAATATTCACAATCATATTTAGGAACTAAAAGACATGTAGAAAAGCGTTTTTGGGAAAGCCGGAAGACTTTTATTAATCAATATAATGCTTTGAATTACGAAGATGATGCTTTTATCTTTCACGATATTTTTACATGTTGGGCTTATGTCAATAGTTGTCTAAATAAACATCAAACAGTTCGTAAATTCATTTTAGTTATCCATTCCAATGGAGAAGTATTTAAAATGCTGTTAATAAGATTCCCTATATTGAAAGGGAAAGTTTATCAGCATGAGATGAATGCAAGGGCAGAACTATGTTTAAAATATGCTTCCTTTATTATATTTGTGTCCAATGTTTCAGCTCAGACTTTCAAAAAGAATCATCCTGAATTTGCCAATAAAGTTAGAGTCATTTGGAATGGAATACCATCGAATGTGATATGTTCGGAACCTATTTTTGATGGCAAGGTTAGGATGATAACAGTAGGAACCGTATGTTCAAGAAAAAACCAGATAGCAATAATAAAGAGCCTTAAGCGTATAAGAAATTCTATTGATGCTTCACTAACTGTTGTAGGAGGCGGTACAGCATTAAATGATTGCAAACAATGCGCCAAATCATTAAATGTTGAGCAATGGGTGAATTTTCTTGGTCCCTGCGACGATGTTTCAGGTCAATTAACAAAATGCAATTTATTCGTCATGTCTTCTTTAGATGAAGGTTTGCCAATATCAGCAATAGAAGCAATGAAAGCTAAATTACCTTTAATCTTGACTGATGTGGGCGGATGTAGGGAACTGATTAACGGAAATGGTTTTTTAATTAAACCTGAGCTTAATGAACTTTCAAATGCTATCATTGAATTTGGAAAAGATGTTGAAAGACAAAAGGAAATGTCAAAAGTTTCTTATCAATTATTTCAACAAAAATTTACTCTTGAAAAGATGCTTGAAAGTTATGGAAAACTAATAAAAGAATTGTTAGTTTGAAGAACTATGACAATATTAAAGTCTTAACTTTCATATCAATATGTTTTTATTTACAGGTGATTCATATATTCCAAACACAAGGCAACAATATCAATTTCCAAAAGGAAATAAAAAACAGTATTATCAATCAGAAGAGAGAATCAAAAAATATGCGACAGAGCATGAACTAACAATTATGCCTGGGCATATCAACTAAAATCAGATGAACATTGCATAACAAAATGTTATTGAAAAAGATTTACAGATATATCACAAGTGAAAAATGGACTATTGGCTTTGTGAATAACAAGATTGATGATATTATCAATGGAAAAGAATTAGACATCACTTGGATTCGTCACAAGTTCAATGACCGTTGGTTTGCAGATCCTTTTGTTCTTGATGTTGATGAGAAATATATATATGTTCTTGTGGAAGAATATTATAGGCCGATTCACCGTGCATATATTTCAAAACTTACGATAGACAAGAAAACAAAAGAGCTAATAAAGACAGATCTTGTTCTGAAGTTAAACACTCATCTCTCGTACCCTGCAATCATACGAAAAGATAATCATATCTATATCTATCCTGAAAGCGGACAATCGGGACGATTAATGCTATATGAATATTTTCCTGAGAGCAATGAAGTGAGAGAAAAAGAATGCTTAATTGATGGAGATGTAGGAGACGCTACATATACTAATGTTTTCGGAGAAGACATGATTTTTTGCACGGTTGCACCTAAATATAATGATAACGAGCTTCATGTTTTTAGAAAAGATAATGATGGAAAATACTTCGACAGTGAAATTATCTATTTTAAAGACAATGTTGCCAGAATGGCTGGAGATTTCTTTACTTATCATGATAAGATATATCGTCCTGCTCAAGATTGCAATAAGAATTATGGAAATGGTACCGTGATTCAAGAAATAAAGAGAGAAAATGGAACATGGAAATTGAATGAAATAGTCAGATATTATTCAACAAATAAAAGATACCCTCTTGCTTTCCACACCCTCAATTCATATAAAGATGTAATTGTGGTTGATGCACAAGGTTTTTGGTTTCATTCTATTGGAACAGGTTTCTACAATTTAAAAAATCACATCAAAAATCTAATTCACAAATGATTCCAAAAATTATTCATTATTGCTGGTTCGGTAGGAATCCATTACCCCCATTAGCAACTAAATGCATAAGTTCATGGAAAAAATATCTTCCTGATTATGAAATAAAAGAATGGAACGAGGATAATTTTGATGTCAATGCCATAGAATATACCAAGGAAGCTTATGCAGCAAAGAAATATGCTTTTGTAAGTGACTATGCAAGATTTTGGATATTGTATCATTATGGAGGGCTCTATTTCGATACTGATGTGGAAATCATCCGCCCAATAGATGACATCCTGGAAAAAGGAGCTTTTATGGGATGCGAGACGAATGGAGGAAAAGATACTCAAATATCAGTAGCACCTGGATTAGGATTAGGATTTGAAAAAGGGAATTTTCTCCTCAAGGAACTGATTGATTTTTACTCAAACATGCATTTTCTAAAAGAAGATGGAACTCCAAATCTTAGTATAACGATAGTTGGGCATACCACAGAATATCTCAAAACCAAAGGACTCAAAAACACAAGTGGGATTCAAGAAGTGGAAGGCATATTCATCTATCCTTCAGAGTATTTTTGCCCTATCAATGTGGTTACAGATAAATTACATGTAACTGAAAAAACTCGTTCTATTCATCATTACGCTGCTACTTGGCAAACAAAAAAATTCAAGTTTAAGAAATTTATTAGAAGATTTGTACCTGAATCCATTCTACAAATCATCAACACAATAAAGAACTAAGTATGAAAAAAATTAACATATTTTGTCTTGTCATTCTCATTGTATATATACCGACATGTATTCTGTTTTATAATGCATTACCTGAAATAGTTGACGAAGCAGTTGCAGCTCTCATTATTATATTTGCATTAATGAACTGGAATATTAAACGAGAGAATACAAAAATAAAGAATGAGTTGAAAGCATACGTAGGAATAATGCTTTTTTATATCATATATTCACTCTTAATAAAAATAAATGAAGTTCCAGCTATATTTTATGATTTGCAGCAACAAGTAAAACCTTATTTGGTTTTTTACAGTTTTTATATGCTTGCACCAATGTTTAGTCAATCTCAATATAGATTAATTGCTAAACTTATCATTTTTTTCATTTTAGCATATATAGGTGTGAATTTAGCTGGTATTCGTTTTAATTATGGCGGAATGGCTACACCAACTATAGGACAAGCCAGTTTGTTATGTGGTATGCTTTATTATTTAGGACATGATATTTCACAAAAAAGATATTCAAGGATAGCTCTTCTTATCTTGTCTTTAGGACTCATTTCAGGAAAATCAAAATTTTTTGGTGAATATGTTGTGTTTATTGCTGTAATTTTCTTTCTACACAAGAAACTTGAGTTAAACTCTCTAAAAACAAACTTGTATATTGTTCTATTGGCAATTGTTGTATTATTTTTCACTTGGACAAAATTTGATGCCTATTATGTTCAAGGATTTCAAACAGAGAATACTTCAGATATGGAGGCTCGTCCTGCATCCTATAAAACTGCAACAACCATTATTTTTAAAGATTATGTACCATTCGGCTCTGGATTAGCTTCTTTTGCAACAGCTGCAGCAGCTAAATACTATTCACCACTCTATTATAAATATAATCTGAGTGAAATATGGGGCATGTCCCCAGGCTTTCACGATTTCATAGCTGATGCCTTTTTCCCGACATTAGCGGAATATGGATTAGTTGGTGTTTTCTTCTTCATTGTTTTTTGGATTAGACGATACAAAGAAATCTATGCTATATCAGAAATCAAATACTACAAAGTGGCTTTTCTCTGTATGCTTGCATTATTCTTGGAAGGCGTTGCCGACACGTCTTATCTCTCAGGAAAAGGATTAGGTTATTTTATGCTTATAGCTATCTGCATGAGAAGAAATTACTATTTCAAAGAGGAAATGAAGAGGAGAAAAATGATGGCTCAATACGAACAAGCAAACCAAAACAATGAAGAGAATACACTTCCAAAAGAATAATGGTGTGTTCTAAAAATTCTGTTTTTATTGTTATAAATTTTGGTGGAATTCTATTTCGGTTACTTTTTGTTTTCTGTGGCATCTTTTTGTCATCTTTCTCAGTCACATAGCTCGCTATGCTCCCTCAAAAGCTAACAAAAATCTACTCACAT
>OCVV012827034.1_pt1 | contig 17794 bp, 19 predicted proteins | sample 1539721 | NCBI WGS metagenome assembly OCVV01 (sample SAMN02144230, study PRJEB22623) | gut metagenome | biome: sheep rumen | host: Ovis aries | place: New Zealand | reverse complement strand
CGGTGTTAATAGTGATACCACGCTCCTTCTCCTCGGGAGCATTATCAATCTGGTCGAAAGACTTAACCTCAGAAAGACCCTGCTTAGCCAGTACGGTAGTGATGGCAGCGGTCAGAGTAGTCTTACCATGGTCAACGTGACCGATAGTACCAATGTTTACGTGCGGTTTGGTGCGCACAAATTGCTCTTTAGCCATAGCTTAAATGTTTATTTAAATAAATTAATAATCGTGTTATTTCTGCTTCACACATTATACAATTATATTCAGCAGAAGAGCTGTTACTGAGATTTGAACTCAGGACCTCTTCCTTACCAAGGAAGTGCTCTACCACTGAGCTATAACAGCAGCGTTGTTTTTAGAGCGGAAAACGGGGCTCAAACCCGCGACCCCCAGCTTGGAAGGCTAGTGCTCTATCAACTGAGCTATTTCCGCAAGTTTGTTAGTCCGACCAACGCGAACAGTCCGCAACTAAACTTCTACTGAAGTGGGTGGAGATGGATTCGAACCACCGAAGGTAAAAACCAGCAGATTTACAGTCTGCCCCATTTGGCCACTCTGGTATCCACCCGTGTTTTTCAAACTGTCCTTCCCGTTCGTTGGAGAGCCTCTTGTCGGATTCGAACCAACGACCCCGAGATTACAAATCACGTGCTCTGGCCAACTGAGCTAAAGAGGCAAATCTTTGCAGCCGCTGAGGCGCTTGATTCAGGACGTTCTCTAAAACGGCTGCAAAGATACGACGTTTTTTTGAATCTCCAAAATTTTTCGGAGTTTTTTTTATCTATTACTGCGTTTTTCCTTGAATTTCTTCAATTGGACCTTCAAAGAATCCACACATTGGTCAATACTTTCCTCAAAAGTGTCACAGGTCTTCTCCACATAGAATGACTGTCCAGGAACGGTCAAGGAAACGCTGGCCTCTTTATTGAGAGCAGTGGCGGGCTTTACTACTTTAAGCTGCACTTCTGCTTTCTGAATCTCCTCTAAAGACTTTTCCAACTTGGCGACTTTCTTTTCGATAAACGCCTTCAACTGATCGGTAGCGTCGAAATGAATCGACTGAATCTTAATGTCCATAGTTACCTCCAATTTTAAATAAGGTTACGCCCGGCGCTCGGTTGTGTCTCAACTGCGCGGATGGGCTTTATTATACACTTTCTTTAATTGTTCAAACGTCGTGTGGGTATAAATTTCCGTAGTAGCCAGGCTTTCATGCCCCAAAAGCTTCCTGACACTCTCCAAACCGGCCTCATGATTGAGCATGGCCGTTGCGAAACTGTGTCTCAGCACGTGGGGCGAGCGTTTTTTCTGGGTTGTCACGCGCCCCAGCTGCGTTTCCACCACTCTCCTCACCTGGCCGACATTCATTCTGCGACCTTTCCCAGTCAAGAAAAGGCCGTTCTCCTGACGGTCCACCTGTTCATCCCTGACAGCGATATAATCACGCAGGGCCTGTTCCAGTTCTTCACCGAAAGGAATAATGCGCTGCTTATTGCGTTTTCCTGTCACTTTCAACTGGCGATTCACGAAATCCACCATTTCGTCTTCAAGCGACACCAATTCCGATACACGCATCCCCGTCTCATAGAATGTTACTAATAAGGTACGCGCGAGGGAATCCTTATAACCATCCGTCCACATCTCATCGCTGAGCAGACGGTCCATATCTTTCTCGCGGATGAACTTCGGCAGTTGTTTTTCCTTCTTGGGACCAGTCACGCTATGGGCAGGATCGCGCTCAATAAGGTTCTTCCGCAGCGCATAACGGTAGAAAGACCTCACGGCACTCAGTTTCCCGTTCACCGTAGCGGCCCTCTCGCCTTTATCCATCAGCTGCTCCATCCAATCCCTTATGACGTCACTGTCTATCGTGTCCCACGTCAGGCCACCGCCTAAACCAACGAAGAACTCCTCAAACTGTCTCAGACAAGTCTCATATTTGAGCACCGTCAACGCAGAATAGTTGCGTTCCAGCCGGAGATAGTCAAGAAATTCTTCAGTCCTCATACAAGCATTGGTTTTGTTTCAGCAGCGAATTTACACAAATAATTCGTAACCGCCAAATTTTCGAGTGTTTTTTTTCGATTATTCACAAACAACAAAAGGAGCTTGCACAAGGCAGGCCCCTATATCTCATTACAGTAGATAATGCTACTGTGAATTATTCCTCTGTCTGACGAAGTTTCTGAACGTAGATGGCATGCTCCATCTTCAAGCGCTTCAGAACAGAAGGTTTGTCGAACTGCTGACGACGACGGAGTTCCTTCACTACGCCGGTCTTCTCAAACTTTCTCTTGAACTTCTTCAGTGCTCTTTCGATGTTCTCACCATCTTTAACTGGTACAATAATCATGCTTTTGATTTCAATTTTATATGTTAAACTTCTTGTTATTTTAGCTGCAGATTTCAATTTGCGGGTGCAAAATTACTGCTTATTTTCCAAATCACCAAGTTTTTATCACAATTTTTTTGAAATTAAGCCAAAATTCGACCTTCTGGCAATCATTTAAATGCTCGATGTCTGGCTTTCAAGCCATTTCCGTTCTTCTTCATCCAGATAAGGTGACAGTTTCTCATAAACCATCCTGTGATAGTCATTAAGCCATAGCCGCTCTTCTTCGGTCAACAGTTCTACGACAATAGGCGACTTATCGATAGGGCATAGGGTAAGCGGCTCAAAGGCAAGAAACTGTCCGAACTCCGTCTCGCTATGTTTCACTACCAGCAACGTATTCTCTATTCGTACGCCGAAACGTCCTTCCAGATATACTCCTGGCTCATCCGTAACCGTCATACCGGGCTTCAACGGTGCGGGAACCCATTGCATTCTGATCTGATGGGGACCTTCATGCACATTCAGATAAGAGCCCACGCCATGTCCGGTTCCATGCAGATAGTTAAGTCCCTCGCGCCACACTTCTCTCCGGGCCACGGCATCCAGCTGAGTACCAGAAGCACCGGCAGGGAAAATCAAATTCTGCAATTGGAGATGCGCCTTCAGAACAAATGTATAGACGCGCCTTTGCTCTTCCGTCAAAGGCCCCAGTGCAATGGTTCGTGTAATGTCGGTGGTGCCGTCTTGATACTGCGCTCCACTATCAAGCAGGAGCAAACCTTCAGGACGCAAGGCAGCATCCGTCTCAGGCGTTGCCTCATAATGCACGATGGCTCCATGCTCTTGATAGCCTGCAATCGTGTCGAACGACACATCCCGGAAACGTTCTTGTCCGGCTCTCAGTGACGTCAGTTTACGGTCAACCGACATTTCCGTCTCTTTCCCAGTCTCAACGGCAGACTTCAGCCAACGTAGGAACTTGACCATCGCTATGCCATCGCGGATCATTGCGCGGTGAAAACCTTCGATTTCAGCGTCGGTCTTCACCGCTTTTAAGAAAGGGATGGGCGACGTCTCGTTTACGATGGGACGTTCCACCTTTCTATATAGTGAATAGTTCACTTCGTCAGCATCCACCAGGATGTTGTATTCGAAATAGTCTTTCAGTCCCTGCCCTACCCTTTCGTAATCGTCCACGCCGACTCCTTCCTGCTGAAGATAAGTGATCACGGCAGGCGTTAGCTTCTTCCGGTTTACGAAAAGTGTGGCCTTTTTAGTGTCGATGAGCAGATAGCTTACAAAAACGGGATTGCAATGCACATCACTACCCCGCAGATTGAGCGTCCAGGCAATATCGTCAAGCGAAGCCACCAGCATGCCGTCGGCATGCTTCTTGCGTAGTTCTGAACGGATTTCCGCCAGTTTCTCCCGGCAACTCTTCCCTGCCATTTCCAGCGGATGAATCTCAATGGGATTCTCCGGAATAGGCGGACGTCCATACCAGATTTGCTTCAACGGATCCAGATTCGTGCGAAGTGTCAGGCCGCCTTCCCGACGAAGTTCTGCAATGAGGCGTTCCACCTCCGAAGCACTACACACCGTTCCGTCGATACCCACCTCGGTACTCTCAGCCCGCTGTGTATTGTTGGTCGTAGTTTCCAACTGCTCACCCAGCCATTGGGCAATCGTAGGCGTACCTTTTACATTAAGTTTCATCAACTGGAATTCGGTTCCGGCCAATTGCTCTTCAGCAGCAATAAAATAGCGGCTGTCAGTCCAGAGGGCTGCGCCGTTCATCGTCACCACAGCCGTCCCTGCCGATCCGTTGAATCCGCTTATCCACTCACGTCCCTTCCAATGGTCGGGCACATATTCTCCATGATGAGGGTCAGTGCTTGGAAAAATAAAGGCGCCGAGATGTTCCCGCCGCATCACCTCCCGCAAGTCGCTGAGCCGCTGGTCGATGTTGTTTGTCTGACTCATTTCATTCAAAAGTATGTTCCGACTGCAAATATAGGAAAAATTTGACACGCCTACTTTGCAAACCGCCGTATTTTTAATTTTAATAACATATAATTTATCTGAAAACCGTCAGAATGCCAAGGATTTTTCGTAACTTTGCCCCCATAGTAAAGTTTTAACAGATTAATTATACAACACTATGGCATTTTTAACTAACGACAAGTTGACCATCGTCGGCGCAGCCGGTATGATTGGTTCAAACATGGTTCAGACAGCCCTGATGATGGGTCTGACAAACGACATCTGTCTCTATGACGTGTTCTCACCGGAAGGTGTGGCTGAGGAAATGCGCCAGAGCGGTTTCGGTAACGTAAAGATTACCGCCACCACCGACGCCAAGGAGGCTTTCACCAATGCGAAGTATATCATTTCTTCCGGTGGTGCTCCCCGTAAGGCTGGCATGACCCGTGAAGACCTGCTCGCCGGCAACTGCAAGATTGCTGAGGAACTGGGCCAGAACATCAAGCAGTACTGCCCCGATGTAAAGCATGTGGTTATTATCTTCAATCCCGCCGACCTTACCGGTCTCGTGACATTACTCTATTCCGGACTGAAACCCGGTCAGGTAACAACCCTCGCTGGTCTTGACACCACTCGTCTGCAGAGTGCACTGGCCAAGAAGTTCAATGTGATGCAAGACGAAATCACCGGTTGCGCTACCTATGGTGGCCATGGTGAGCAGATGGCTGTATTCGGAAGCCATGTAGAGATTGCCGGCCGCAAGCTGACCGACATTATCGGTACTGCAGAATTCCCCGAGGCTGAATGGGAGCAGATGAAGACCGACGTCACCAAGGGCGGTGCCAAGATTATCGAGCTCCGCGGACGTTCTTCTTTCCAAAGCCCCTCTTACCTCTCTGTTGAGATGATTCGTGCAGCCATGGGCGGTGAGCCTTTCCGCTTCCCCGTTGGAACATACGTGAAGACCGACAAGTATGACCACATCATGATGGCCATGAAGACCACCATGACCGCCGAGGGTGCCAAGTATGAAGTTCCCCAGGGAACTCCCGAGGAGAATGCCAAGCTCGACCAGAGCTACGAGCACCTCTGCAAGATGCGCGATGAGCTGGTTACGCTCAACATCGTTCCTCCCATCTCTGAGTGGAACAAGATCAACCCGAACCTCTAAGGTCTTGACAAAATTGAAAAAATGAAATAATGAGAAAATGAGAAATTGGCTGCGCAAAAGCCTTCATTTCTCATTTTCTCATTTTCTTATTTCTCATTTTCTCATTTTCTTAATCTCTCAATTTCAGAAAAAAATGGCTCTAATAAAAGAAGTAAACGGACTGAAACCCCAATGGGGTAAGAACTGCTATTTCAGCGAAAATGCCACCATCGTGGGCGAAGTGACCATGGGCGACGAGTGCTCCGTGTGGTTCAATGCCGTCGTTCGCGGCGATGTGGCCTATATAAAAATAGGTGACCGGACGAACGTACAGGATGGTGCCTGCCTGCATACCACCTACAAGATCGGGCCGCTGAACATCGGTTCCGACGTGACCATCGGCCATAATGCCACCGTGCATGCCTGCACCATCCACGACCATGCCCTTATCGGCATGGGTGCCACGCTGCTCGACAACTGTGAGATTGGCGAAGGAGCCATCGTGGCTGCCGGGGCTTTGGTTGTCGGAGGCACCAAGGTGGGCGCCGGTGAAATCTGGGGCGGCGTACCTGCCAAGTTTATCAAGAAAGTACGTCCGGGACAGACCGACAACGCTGCCCACTACGTGGCTTACATGGACTGGTATCGCGAGCGCGAAGAATAGAATCCCTCCACTGCACGAACACCTCCTGATACCTCATGAAAGATTATCCCCACCCGCTCATATCCGCCATTCCGATTATAGTACTTATCGGACTGCTCATCACGGTAATTTCCCTCTTCGGCAGCGATTCGCTCACAGGTGGAAGTCAGGTGGCACTCCTTTTAGGCACGGCTGTCTGTGTGACCATCTCCATGACGGTCTATCGCATCAGCTGGCACACCTTCGAAAAGCAGATCATAAAAGCCATCGGCAACGTGTCTATCACGCTTGTCATTCTGCTGGCCGTAGGCATGGTGTCGGGTTCGTGGATGATCAGCGGCGTGGTTCCCACCTTAATATATTATGGGGTGCAGATCATCTCGCCCCAGTTCTTCCTCGTCAGCGCCTGTATTATCTGCGCGTTGGTTTCGGTGCTCTCCGGTAGTTCGTGGACAACGATTGCCACCATTGGCGTGGCACTTTTAGGCATCAGCCATGCCCTAGGCATTTCCGAGGCTTGGGCGGCAGGTGCCATTATCTCCGGAGCCTACTTTGGCGACAAGATGTCACCGCTGAGTGACACCACCATCCTGGCCTCATCAGCTACGGGCGTTGATCTGTTTGAGCACATCCGCTACATGGTCTATACCACCGTCCCTTCGTTCACCATCGCGCTCATTATCTTTTTCATTTCGGGATTGGGCAACAACGGCAGTTCCGTTCTGGAGGTAAGCCATTACACCGATGGGCTGGCACACACCTTCAACATCTCTCTTTGGACCCTGCTCGTACCCTTGCTGACGGCCCTTCTCATTGCCCGCCGCATGTCATCACTTATCGTACTGTTCCTTTCGGCGATGGTGGCCGGCATCGTCGCATTGGTGTTGCAGCCCCATATCCTTTGCCAGATAGCAGGAACAGAAGGCATAAATGCCGCTTCGCTGATTCGCGGACTTGCCCTGACCTTCTACGGGGCCACCAACATCGAGACGGGTGATGCCTCACTCAATGAACTGATTTCGACCGGTGGAATGGCAGGGATGCTCAACACCATCTGGCTGATTATCTGTGCTATGTGTTTCGGAGCTGTCATGGTGGCCAGCGGAATGATCCAGAGCATCACGCGCGTTATCATCAGTTTTGTACACAGCCGCCTGAGTCTGGTGGCAAGTACCGTCTTTACGGGCCTATTTTTCAACATCTCCACCGGTGACCAGTTTATTTCCATCGTACTCACCGGCGATATGTACAAGGAAACCTATCAAAAAAAGGGTTATGAACTGCGGTTGCTTAGCCGCACATGCGAGGATGCGGCCACCGTCACCTCCGTACTCATTCCATGGAACACTTGCGGCATGACGCAGTCCACCATCCTTGGTGTCGCCACCCTCACCTATCTCCCCTACTGTTTCTTCAACCTCATCAGTCCATTGATGGCCATCTTCATGGCCGCCATCGGCTGGAAAATCCGGAAAGCAACACCTCATACCGCATCCGATTAATTTTTCCGAGCATAGTTATTTCTATCGGGCATCATAAGAATGCCATAGGTAACTTAGCGTGTTATCCGTGGAGAAAGAAACGTCCGTAAGTTAAATAAAGAAACCTTTGGGTTCACTCCAGATCTTCCTTCCTTCCCAGCATATTCAGGGAGATGTGTAGGTTCACAGCTGCACAGCCCAGGGCAGCCAGGGCAATCCAAAGAACGAAAAGGTCCTTGGATACCCTATCTTCACTTTTTGCTTGCCCGTGGCGACAGACTGCTGTATTTTTCATAGCCGCCAGTATCGGCAGGATAGATAATGGTATCGATAAAAAACAAATGCCCCTCTTCGTCCACCAATACATTACCATCTACGGCATCAAAAATGTCGTGCCGTCCGTTGGAATAATACTCACCATTATCCTCTGGGTGGAAACCAAGCCGGATAAATTCATCGTGTATTTCCTCTTTTGTTGCCAGACGGGCCTCAACAATAAAAGGCTGTACCAGTACCGCACAAATTTGTTCATCACGATTTTCTGCAAAACCTATCATTTGGTATGGACATGCATCAAAGTACATGTTATGTGCTTTGATACGCTCAAAAAAAGAGGTTAAGTTATCGTCTGAATAACGAAAATCATTCAGTTTGATGATTTCATTTTGGTTTGTCGATAAATAGACCTCGTTCTCCGACCCACGGTCGAAGAAATCGCCAAATTGGCTATGGTCATCAAACCAACAGCCTTGCTCTTGTGCCCATTTCTTGAGTCTTACCAGTTGGACTGATTTGCAAGCCGTTGTTCCCGCAAGAGCCTCAATCTCCTCAAGGACTCGCTGCGCGAAAGTGGATGCGCTTTCCAATATGCCACTTTCTGCCTCATTTCGGCATTCACTTTCTTGTGATAATCGTTCAGTATGATTTCCATCCATTGGTACTTTTAACGTTTCCGATGCAAATATAATGGTTTTTTCTTGAACCTCCAAAATTTCTTGCATTTATTCTTTCAGTTCATCCCTCGCAACGGTTTTTGCGATTTATTCCATCAGATTAATTCGAAGAAAAAGATTTGCAGGTTAGGGGAATTTGTAGTACCTTTGTTGCCGAAACATCAAGAGCAGTCATCCTATGGGATGGACTCGCCAACCGAGCTAAGTCAAAAAGCATACAGCCACGGTGGTCAGTACGATGTGGAAGTAGACAAATTTACAAACTTCAAAAATTCAAAGTTATGCTTAACAACATCAATGACATTTATTACATTAAGTTTGCCCTGCAGTTCACAGACAAACAAATCCCCGAGTTAGTAACCCTGTTCAACACGCAAACGCAGAGTCGCGCATGGTCCTCCATGCGAGCCTATCATGACCAAGCCCTTATCGATGAGTTCCTACGTCGCGGCATCGATGCTTCTGCCGTCTATGACGGTAAAACCATTTCTTTTGCCCATCCCGTCAGATACGACACCAATGACAATAAATTAGTCGTCATCGGCTAAACGCCCCTTTTATAGTGACTTCACCCTTGCCGTCTGCTCTTGGTAAGAGTGGAGTCTCTTTTATTCCATCGGCTTAATCATCGACTCGATGAACTGGATTTGCTTTACCTCCCTTCGGGAACAGCAACCGATGGTTCTTCGTCAGTCAATTCTTTCTGAAGACTGATTGTGAACAGGTTCCTGTGTTCAAAAAGCCTATCAAGAGCCCACTCTGTGAGCAATTTACAAGCCTTGCAAATGATGTTTTTTAGATGGAAGATTGCTATTGTGGAAAAGAATGTTTATCTTTGCATCCATGAATACTAAAGACCAAAAACTATCATATACGTTTTATGGTTTAGGACCAGACTTCATTACTTGGTTCTATCCCGTGGATACTTCCCCCATCGACAGGGAGATACTTGACCCTGAGGGACAAATCGGTTTGGAGTATTACAAAGACATACCAGGAGCGGTAGAACACTTGAATCCATTCGATAGCAGATGGTTCATGCAAAAAGGAAATGAAGAAGTATTAGCCATTCTTCGTGAGGACTTGGTATTCTTATCCACAGTATTCAGCATGAATGGTGCCAATTCACTACTTGCCCAACTTGTTAATTCTGTAGAAGAAAGACTATTCCAATATAAACTTGGTGCAGAAGGTGGTAATCCAGAATGCATGGTAGGTTTTGGACAAATGATGTGCCTGAAAGATCATGTGACAGATGGCTGGCAATGGATTGAGAAAGGAGCTGAGAAAGGTTGTGAAATGGGAATGCTACTGGCAGGTATCTCCTATCAGTATGGAACGCTTTCAGAAATCAACTACGAAAAGGCAGCCTATTTCTATCGTCGTGCTATCAAAGAATTCCACAGTTTCTTTGCTTTTATCAATTATGGTGTGATGCTTGTTGAAGCCAATTGTTGCCACACGGCACTTTACACTTTTGGCCATGCCATGAAGCAGAGTGATAGTCAGATGAAGTTGCTCAAGAATAAAGAAGCAACTAATATTCTCAGCAATATCGATTCATGTGAAGCCTTACTACAATTCCCTTATGAGGAAAGACCAAAACACATTGCCTTTGAATACCACGACCCTGAACTTGATAGTTCTTTCTGCCAAAAGGGTCAGTCACCTAGGCCTATAGGAGCGTATGGCCAGAAACCAGAGCCTTGGCATCCTGATGATAGCAGGATGGTTCCAAAGGATATTGAGGAACGTGACAACTATTTGGTAAAGAATAAGGTGAGGGAAGTTGTTATGGAGATAGACGAGAAGTATCGCATCTTCTTGAAATACGATGACGGTACGCCAATCGCAGAAGTTAAGATGCCAGCCTTGCCTAAGGCCCTCTACTTTGTGTTTTTAAATCATCCGGAAGGATTTCCTCTAAAGCACCTCATCGACTATCGAGAGGAATTACTCTCATGGTATCGGCGGCTCTCGAATCGTACCTCTCTTGATAAGAGTATTGACGATTTAATTGATCCTACAAAAAATTCTGCCAATGAAAAGATTTCTCGTATTCGTGAAACTTTCGAAAAAGCTTTCAAAAATACCGACATATTGCCTACTAACTATGTTCCTACAGGAAGCAAAGGCGAGCAGTTTATTGTCCACTTAGACAGAAACAGTCTTTTATGGAAAGTATAATTATATATTAAATTGAGCATCATTTACTATGGAGTACAAAGTTGGTTTTTATTATAATTTGACACATTTGTCTTACCATAATAACAGGCTTATTTTGGTTTTTAATGACGGACATTTACAATTTAGACTTATTAATCCTAACCTTTTACAAAAGTATCTTTTATTTTGCATAAATATGACTTCATCATATTCTTTCGACTATCCCATTTTATATAAGGAAGGTCCTAATGGTGACATTCAAGAGGTAATCTTTTTAAAAGATTTGCCAGAATATGCGCCTAAATCTGAAAATACAGGTTTTTCTTTAGGAAATCCAGGAAAAGAAGTGTGCACTACTTCTTTATTTTTTGATAATAACGATTTATTTCAAACCGATTCAACATTTGACACGAAAGAGCAACTATTCTTTAAAGCTGTAGTACACTTTTATGCTGTTCAAAAAAAAGTAAAGTATTTAAGAAGTGAAGCTACTCCCCTTACATTATTAGATTCATACACAGATTATATAAAAAAGATAAAGTCTTATATAGATGCAATTGACATATATGATATCCTTAGTGATTTACAAGTAACCGTTGATGACCGCTTAAAGACAAAAATTGGAGATGATGATACTTATTATATCTATAGAACAGCATATGTATCCAGTCAAAAGGCACAAAAAGATGATTATTTAAATAGAATAATTGGGATAGGCTGTTCATGCATATATGAAGATAGAGGATATACAAATAAATTAGAACTTTATGCAGAAGATTTCATAAAAAAGCATCCTTTAGGAGTATATTCTGGCGATTTGTTGGAAAGAGAAAAACAACAAATTATAGATAAATATTCAAAAGAAGAACACATGGGCTACCTAATGGCTAAACGCTTTATTGAGAAAGAAAAGAATCGAGGATACGAATTACCTCGATGGGAATGTATTCTTAATGATGCTTATGATTATTTATATAACAAATTTCATTTAATAAACATATCAAATAAGGATAGAAAATTTGAGAAGCGTATGTATGTTTTGACAAATATAAGCTCTGACGCTCAAAAAGAAGTTGATGCAATAAATGATTACATCAGGGACATCACCACATACACCCCCTGACCTTATTGATATATAGTTTTTTATATTTGATTTTGTGACAATTAATAGAGTGAATAGAACATTATTTATAATTGGCAATGGATTTGATAGGAACCTTGGTATATCGTCCTCTTACCAAGATTTCCACAATTTTATGATTTCTCGATGGCTAAATGGGACAATGCTTTCAAACCTGTTAGAGCATTTCTTCGTTGCTCTTAATGAAAAAGGAGATTCTCTTTTGTGGAGTTATTTTGAGAAAGCTTTGGGGATTATGGATCGGGAAAATGTTTTGGATTATTGTCAAACAGGGCATAACTTAGAAGATTATGAGAACATATCACACTATGCGTATGATATAGAAGATAGTCCTGATGTTTATTTGTCTTCATTATTATCCGATTTATACGCATGTTTTCATGCCTGGGTAAACTCTCTGGCAATTTATGGGGGAGACACATCTCTTCCATATTTTGAAAAGGAAGCACTCTTTTTTTCATTTAACTATACAGAAACATTAGAAAAATTATTTAAGATTCCTTATGAGAATGTTTGCCATATCCATGGTAGAAGAAATGTTTCCGATCGTTATATTTACGGGCATAATTCTAATAATGGCAAAGCTATTATCGGTGATTCATTTGTGGAAGACGTTGCATATGAAAAAATAGAAAATTATTATCATGGTCTTTATAAGGACACATGCAAGCATATAATAGAAAATAGGAGCTTCTTTGAAAAAATAAGAAAATCATCTATTATCAAGGTCATCGTATACGGATGCTCCCTTGGTGAAATAGATCTTCCATATTTCACAGAAATCAATAAATGTATATCCCGTGAAGCAGATTGGCTCTTCTCCGTTTATAATAAACCACGGGATGTCAATGCTGTGAAAAGACTCATTAAAAAACTGGGATTAGGCATCGCACAATGTCAAACATTTGATTTTATCAGTAAATAAAAAACAACACATATATGGAATTATTTGGTACATTCACTATTGATAGTAAAGGTAAGAGTTAACAACATCTAATTATCTAAATGGAGGGATTATTATTTACCATCCAGCGAATTAGATAATCAATTTTTTTGAGATTTACAAGCCTTGCAAACGGAAATCGCTTGCAAGGCTCGTTTATTCTCTATACTTTTGCGGCAGAAACATTCATTTTGAACAAAAGTATTAATGTATGATTAGGAAAAGTTATAACCGCAATGTGTTTGTGATTGAAGTTCGCCAGGCTGATAACGCCCTTGGCTATTATGCAGGTAAAGACAGGAACTATTCCATTGTCGTAAAGAGTCTTAACGACGCAATGATTATTAAAACAGAAAAGGGTATCCGACACATCTTTACCAATCTGGAAATTAACTATGGCTCAGATTATTCATTTAAGGTAGTTGAAGCCGTGGAGAAAAAATCCACATATTACTATGATGAATACGACAATGTTAAAAAACTCAAGCCTGTATATATTATAAAGGTAAAAGAGAAATCTGATATTTTATCTGAACCCAGTTATATTAGCGGTGTTGATTTCAAGGGGGGGCTTTCAAACTTTCTTATGCCATTGAAAAGGCTATGCTATTGGGAGAATATCGTTCATTAAAGACCTATAGATTTCTGGTTGAAAGGTTTTCTGAAAAGTATGATTTTTATCAAGAGACCATCTTTCTGAAAAAAGAAAGAACAATTGAATTGATAGATGAATAGAGACAAATTAAGATTTGACAAAAACAGTAATTTATTGTACGTAACCATGATAAGCACGATGTTACTCATCATGTGTGGTTTCTCGTTAATTTGTTGCTCGCAAGAAGAAACAAAGAAATCATTTGGCATAGATATATCTCATCATAACGGTGAGATTGATTGGGGAATTGTGCCTAGTGTTGATTTCGTTTATATTAAAGCCACAGAAGGAGCAACTTACATTGATCCAATGTATAAGATTAACCTAAAGGGAGCAAAATCCCGAAAGTATAAAGTTGGAGCTTACCATTATTTTAGGACTTCAAGTTCTGCAATTAAACAATTTGAGAATTTTAGAAAACAAGTTAAGAGAACAGATGTTGATCTGATACCTGTAGTGGACGTAGAGGAATGTAAGAATTGGAGCCCTCAACAGTTCAGAGATAGTTTGGAGGTTTTTGCACAATTAATCAAATCTCATTATGGAGTTAGCCCTATGGTTTATTCAGTTAACAGTTTCTATAACAAGTATTGTGCTCCTCAATTTAACCGTTACCATTTAATGATAGGGAGATATGGTGACTTTCCTCCATTCATCAAAGGAAAAGGAGACTATACAATATGGCAACGTTCTGAGAAGGGTAAGGTAAAGGGCGTTCCCAAACCAGTGGATATTAATTATTTTAATCCAAAATACACAATAGACCACATTTTAATGAAATAAATATGGAACTAACAGGAAGAATTATTGCCGTTCAAGATGCTAAAAGTGGAACATCGTCGAAGACTGGCAACCCATGGATGAAGCAGGAATATGTGATTGAAATGCCTGGGCAATATCCAAGGCACTGTGTTTTCACTGTATTTGGTGAGGATAGAATCAAGCAACTAAATATCCAGAATGGTGAAGACTTGACAGTACAGTTTGATATTGATGCTCGCGAATATAACGGACGATGGTATAACGACTTTAAGGCATATAATGTAATCCGTGGTCAGTTGATACCTCAACCTCAGACTATAGAGCTGAAGACTCCAACTATTAATGTAGAAGATCCTTTCGGTACAAATAATGGTAGTGATTTACCCTTTTAAATCTGATTTGATATGGAAGAATTATATAAAAAGCAACTATTCTATAGTAATTTAATCGGGGACAACTTAAACTCTTTTATTTATGAGATGCCTTTGAATGAATCCCATCTGAAGCCAATTAATGATTTTCTATTCAATGGAAAGAAACTGACAATGTTCAGTGAGGAATTGTTCACATATCAAGAAGCCCGTAAATGTGTGCTTGATTTTGACATTTATACGCTACAGGATAATTACGAGAAGTTCCCCAATGTTGTTGATTTTCTGATGGATTGTTACAGATATGCAGTTCAAGAAGGGGTAATGGAAGCATCGAATAATATAGGTGTATTCCTTGGAATGACAGATAGAGTAGAGGAGGCAATCCCTTGGTTTGAAGGTGCAGCTGAGGCCGGACTTGCAACTGGTATGAAGAATCTGGTGGCCTACTATGGAACAAAAGAGGACTATGATAAACAGTTCTACTATGTGAAAAGGCTTGTGGACATAGGCGATGCTACAGGTATGTGGAACTACGCGTTAGCTTTTCACTTTGGCTATATGGGACAGCAGACAGACATCGAAAAGGCTAAAGGGATGTACCAGAAGATGATGAACCTTACAATAGAAGACGATTCGAAATGCATGGAATATGACGAGGCGATCATTTTACTATTAAAAACATGGGGCTGCTACAATCTGGCCAGGCTTAGACTCTTAACCGAGAAGCGTAGCGTGGATAATCTGAATAACATATTGAACTTACTGGAGGACACATCATATGTAAACAAAAACAACCCGCAAATATGTGATTTGGCTAGTGAAATACGCAAGATAATAACAGCACAACAATAGTTTTTTATTCACCTCCTATCCTGCCCATTTTATAAAGAGGAACCCAATCCACCTTGGCATCGCCTACAAGGTCTATTCGCTCTAATTATTGTCCTCAATATAAGGTAATTCTTCCCTTCTGTGGCAGTAGCCGAGTTTTTCTCGGTAACTGCCGTTGCTCTGTAACTGCAGACCGCTGTTGGGGGTGAGTAGCAATGCGAATGTGCGTGAACACTGGAACCCGTTTACATTTGAACGGGGGGCACGGTGTTCACTTTTGTTATGCGACATCCGGTTTCACGCGCGCGTGCGCGCGAGAATTTTATGTTTAAGGGTGCAAGGGTGTCATAATGCCGATAAACACAGGGCTTGCACCCTCCTGAGAAGGGTGTCAAGGGTGTCATAAGGGTGTCATAGGAGACCCACTCCACCCCATTCCCGAGCAAAGCTCGCCTACCCGTAGCCTTTCCCTGTTTAGGGAGGGAGAGGATTCAAGATTCAAGTTTCAGGTTAGCGTTAATAAATTCTCTAGAGAATTTCTTCTTTCCGATGATAGTTTGCACCCCGTCGGATGATGCGTTGGAGAAAATTCTCTAGAGAATTTTTCAACGATAACGATGACGACAAATCTCCCTCCCTATCAGGGAAAGGCTACGGGTAGGCGAGCTTTGCTCGGGAATGGGACGGGGTGGGTCTCTTGGTTACACCCTTATGACACCCTTGACACCCTCTGAACAAGGGTGCAAGGCCTGTGTTTATCGGGGTTTTGCACCCTTACACCCTTGAAACGGAAAATTCCTATATCATAAACTTGAAATTCCTCCCTGTGGGAGTCCCATCAATGTCTATTGCGCCATCTTCATCACATCGTCAAGCGTGAACTTGCCCGAGAATACCATCAGCGTTAGTTCCTCTTTGTCTTCTACCTGCATGACCACGGCCGACTGCTGTTTGGCGATATGATGGTAAATGTTCACACGGCTGTCGTCCTCGTTCATCTGCATCAGCAACTCGTACTTGCCCTTTGATAGAATGGCCATTACGTCGCTCTTCAGTTTCGCCCGGGCAACTTTGTTCTCGGTATTGATAATCTGTATGCCCGTCAGTTTGCCGGCCAGGGTCTTGATGTCTACGCCAGGAACCGAGGGCGTGGCGTTCTTGCCCGCCATGCTAAGCATGTATTTCGAGATGTACACGTAGGTCACGTTTTTCGCGTCGGCATATTTCTCGAATGCCTTTACTTGGGCATTAGCGGTTAGGCTGCATAAAACAACCATTATGCCGAGCAGGGTTTTTATGATAATCTGTTTCATGTTATTTCATTACTTTTAGTTTCTCGTAGAATGATTGTTCCGTCTTGTCGCTCAGGGCTTTAGCCTTTTCCAGATGTCCCACGCCCTTGTTCAGGTTCATGGCCAGCATGTTAAGCGCGCGTTCGGCCTCCTGTTGTGCCTTTACAGGGTCTTGGTAAGTGTCCTGTTCGGCAAAGCCCACCCCCTGCCCCTCCCGAGAGGAGGGGAGTTCTTCACGTTGCAGGTAGTGATATCCCACACCAAAAACTAGGGCGAAGCAGGCAGCGGTAGCGAGCCACCGAACAACCCCCTCCAACCTCCCCGAGGGGAGGCTTTTTGAGCTCCCCTCCCTCGGGAGGGGTTGGGGGAGGGGTCGTTTGGCTTCCCACTCATCTATCTTGGCCGAAAGTCGTTCCTCCAAACCTTCCGGTATGGGGATTTGTTCCAACGTTTTCAGATTCAGTTCGTCCATGTCTTCGTGAATTTATCAAATTGTTCTTTAAGTTTCTTTTTCGTTCGCATCACGATGATGCGGATATTGCCTTGTGAGAGTCCGGTGTCGCGCTCTATCTCTTCGTAGGAGCGGTCGTCCACCACGTGCATCTGGATGATTTTGGCATCTCTTTCGGATAGTTCCCGGATGAGTCCTTCCAGTTGCCTAACCTCGTCTCTCGCATCTATCTGGTGGTCGAGATTCCGTTCATCTGGGGGATCGTCGCCGTTCTTCAGTTCCGCCGAGGCATCAAGCCGTTTCAATCGCCGCTGGTCAACAAACAGGTTTCGCATCATGGTCACGAGATAAGCGTCCCTCATCGCCTCGTCAGGCAGGTCGTCGCGCTTCTGCCATAGCTTCAGGTACAAGTCCTGAAGCAGGTCTTCGGCATCCTGCGCATTGCCCGTCAAGTGGTAAGCCACCCGATAGAGCAACCTGTAGTGAGGCATGAACCGCCGCTTGAACTCCCGTGCGTCCATTCAGTTATTTATTTCGACCTTAGTGTCATTCACTTCGGTCTTAACCTTCATGCCCTCCTGCATCATTTTGGCAAAGTCGAACGTTCCGTTGATGACTACCAGATGGGCCTCT
>OCVV011303436.1_pt1 | contig 17800 bp, 11 predicted proteins | sample 1539721 | NCBI WGS metagenome assembly OCVV01 (sample SAMN02144230, study PRJEB22623) | gut metagenome | biome: sheep rumen | host: Ovis aries | place: New Zealand | reverse complement strand
GGAGAAAACATTTCACCCTGAAGCGGGTTCTTACCACATGCAAAACAGACTGCTATAACAACACCTTCACCAATCAATTCAGCACCTGTTTTCACAAACCAGAATATTATGAACACTTTAATGATATAAAGTATCCCCGGCATATCGGTTCGATTGTTTAAGGGGCTGATATTCTTAAAAAACTGCTTAATCTTACTCATGACCACAAGTTCCTCCTAAATGTTTTTTGTTGAGTCAATCATAAGATTTGTGTACAAAAAATTCTACCAATCAGCCTTGGCAATCTGTCAATGCCGGTTAACAATCCTGTTAAAAACCGTTGCAGGGTCCTGTTTTCGCCATTTTTCTTATTCATTTAAATTCTGGTTTTGTGTTCCAGCATTCATCACGACAAACTGAAATAAACATTTACAAACCAATTCTGAAACTAAATGATTTTTGTTTCAGAAAATCATTTCCATTATAACATGGAAGCGACTTATTACAATGTCATCCCATATATTTTCTATGTGAATTTTTCAATGTTGAATCTGTAATGGAAATGTATGTAAGAGTCGTATTGATTTCCTCATGACCGAGCATTTTCTGTACCTGCTCTATAGGCATACCTTTTGATACGGATATAGGAAGACTGATTATTTCTTCCATATTCCACATATTGCCTCCTTCCAACCAAAAAAACGCCTACAAGTATTCTACTCATAGACGCCTTAACGCTGTATTTTCTTTATCTTTATAATGTTTCACCGGTTATCTGTTTTGCTAACTCAATTATCTCATAAGAGTACTTTTCCTTACCTTTCTCCAGTAGTTTCTTATGTATTGATAAATTCAGTATGCATATTAAAACTCCAATTATTCCAATGATTATTCCGATTATTATATTACTTATACCGGATCCAAATTGTCCAAGGGCGAGACACATACCCGTTCCAAATATCAATGCACCGATTATTCCAACCGTTAGAGCTGTTACAAAGGCTGGCATTTTAGCTCTGTTATCAAGCTTTTTTAACTGTCTTACCTTATTGGTTTCTTTAGGCATATAATCCTTAGCAATACTTTCAGCAAGTACCTTATCTAAATCATTCATTTCATCATTCTCCTATCCATTAAATGAAATCTCTGCGTTTTATTCTTACACCATCATATAGAGCTTCTTTTACGCAATCTTTCCTACTTTCTTAAGCCACATCACTTCATCATGTATGGTTTCCCTATAAGATCTTGTTTTATAGCCAAGTTCTCTATAAGCCTTACTGGAATCAAATCTGTTATTTCTTGCGAGATTATAAACCGAAAATGTAGTCATGAGTGGTTTTGTCCCTTTCTTTTCAGCCTTTTTCTCCATCAATCTGGCAAGGAAATTCGCTGCTGATATTGGAAGGAAAAATTTCATTTTCCTGCATCCACTTTCTTCCGAAACAAGTTTAGTAAAATCCTTAAAGCTTACCGGCTCATTTCCAAGTATATAGCACTGTCCACTCTGTCCCTTTTCCGATGCAAGGATAACACCATTCGCAAGATCCCTCACATCACATAGATTAAAGCTTCCATTTATACCTGCAGGCATTTCACCATTAATGATATCTACAAGTGTTTTTGTTGTTTCGCCCATTGCATAATCACTTGGTCCGAGAATACCTGAAGGATGTACCACACAGGCATCCAGTCCATCTTCAGCTGCCTTAAGAACAAGATTAGTTGCCATTGCCTTAGACAAAGAATAGCAACCCCTTATTCTGTCCGGATCTATAGGAATATAACCCTCGCACTCTCTAATAGAACCTATCTCCTCTTCAGGTATAGCACCGGTCGATGAACAGTAAACCAGCTTAGAAACTTTATGCTTCTTACACATTTCAATGATGTTCTCCGTACCTCCTACATTTACATCCATAACCTTCTGACTATACTTAGGATTGACTGTTACTATACTTGCAATATGAAACACTATTACAGTTTCATTTTCAGGAGTTTCAAAGAATCTTTCTAAATCCTGCATATTACACAGGTCTCCATACATTATTTCTATTCCCTCAGGCAGATACTCTGCGGATTTGTCTCCCGGCAGAACCAGTGCCCTGACTTTTTGTGAATCATCCTCCACAAGCTGACGACAGATAGTGCTTCCAAGAAATCCTGCTGCGCCGGTTACAAGATACATTTTACTTTCCATCATTACATGTCCCTCCATATCTCTTTTCTTTGTTAGGAACATTTTATGAAAAACATACTGTAAAAAGAACAACACATTTCGAAGAATGTGTTGATTTACTGGGATAAGGTTCCGACACGTTTCACGAAATGTGTTGATTTTAAGCTTTGTATTCAGTTTTATGGTTTTATGACACACATCTGAATGATTTTTATAAGATTATCAATCGGCATTCTGCAATCATCCTTCAGCCACTCTGTTACTACAGCAAGCAATCCCTTTAAAAAGAATAACATTATCAAAGGCTGTTCCTCATCAGATACACCAAATCTGGTAAGTATGGGACCAAATATTTCATGAAACCACTTTTCATACATATTTTCCACGCCCATAACATCTGCCTTATCATACATAAGTCTGTAAAGCTTCCTGTTCTGTTCTACAAATTCAAGATATGGTCTTAGATACTCAGGAGTAATAAGAAATAATTCATCCTCTGATTTATCTTCAAAATCTATCTTCCTGCTTATTTCATCTCCATAGCGATTAAAAAAATCCTTATAGGTTTCTTCAACAGTTTCAGCAAGAAGATCATTTACATTATCATAGTGAAGATAAAATGTCGAACGGTTTACCTGAGCATTCTCACATATTTCCTTTACTGTAATCTGATCAAACTCTTTCTTATCAAGTAATGAAATTAAAGATTTCTGCATTTTAGATGCAGCATTAAAGTATTTACTTTCATTCTTATTCAACCCAGCAAACCCCTCTCTATCTGCTTGATGCATTCATAATAACACATAATCATAGGTTCAAACATACTTAAATCACCTGAATTCTATTCTTGTTTGCTTCTTGCTGTTTCTCTACAATCGACTTGGGACTTTTTTCCCTTTCTTAAATGTATTCTTTATAAAAATAATACCGTTAGTTGAAACATCCTCTTACATTAGCATTTCAAATAACTGGCGTAATTACTAGTATTTGCCAACATTCCGGCAGATACATTACTTTGTACCACCGGAAAATACCTGAACTATCACATACATCCCGTCACCATACTTCGCTACTGCTATCCCAGTTGTCACATAATCACTATCGATGATATTGCTATAATGACCAGGAGACTTAACCCACGCATCTACTGCTGATCCTGATGTATCTTCGCCTGGATATACTTTTGCGATATTTTCACCAACGATAAGATCTTTGGAATATCCGTAATAATCTCTCCAGTAAACCAGTTGTCTCTGTCCATTGTAATAATGAGAAAAATAGTTATTCTGAACCATATGCTCGGCTCTTTTCTGGGCTATTACAGTAAGAACAGCACTCGTCTTAAGAGAATCTTTGCCAACGCCTCTACGTATATCATTAGTCTTGGCAAGCACATTCTTAATAATACTATCATTACTTTCAACAGTAACTTGTGGCTGAGTGGTTGTAGATTCAGACTTCGAAGGTGCCGTATCACTCGATGTAGAAGGTGTAGATGATGCAGGTTCGGAGGAGGTTGTCGTCTCAGATGATGCAGGCGTTGTGGATGAACTACTTGGAGAAGAAGGCTGGGTTGAGGCCGGCTTAGATTTCACTACTCCCATTACCACATCACTCTCAACAAGATTCACCTTTGTACCATTTACATCCTTGTAACCAACAACCTTGGCATAATACGTCCCGGCAGTCATATATCCGAATGTGATCGTCACATCTTCCCTTGACGTATTGACAGCAACCTGACCAAGTGAGTTCTTGTCACTTCCCAAGTAGATACGGTAACCTGAAGCATCACTTATAGGATTCCAGGCCAGACTTAAAGAAGCTTCTTTACCCTCAACAGTCAGAGAAAGAGTTTCAACATCCTGACTAACAATCCCCTCATCTTCTTCCTCGTTACCAGAAGGAACTGCAGATTCACTCTTCTCTTCCACTGTGTCAGTTGTCTTGCTGGAGATATCTTCGCTCGCCTTGTTTGGGGTGTCTTCGGCTTTCTTTCTTGGTACCTCTTCGCTCGCCTTATCTGGGGTAACCTCAGCTACCTTAACTGGTTCAACTTCGGTTGTCTTACTTGGTTCAACTTCGGTTGTCTTACTTGGGGTAACATCGGTTGCCTTGCTTGGGGTGTCTTCGATAGCCTTGCTTGGGGTGTCTTTGGTTGCCTTGACTGGCTCTACTTCAGTTGCCTTAACTGTTTTAACTTCGCTCGGCTTGTCTGAGGTAACCTCGGCTGTTTTGCCCGTCTCTACTTCGGTTGCCTTATCTGATCCAGTTTCCCTCTTCACCCCTGGAACCCACGCACCATCTGAACCAAGGTAGTAATCTCCTACCCACTCATCCTCTGCCATATATCCGTCATTCTTAAAATAGTAGCATTTACCATCAATCCAGAGCCAGGTTGAGGAAGGGTACCAGCCAGAATTATCGGTGTACCAATACCCTTTCCCGTCCGAAGCCCAGTGACCTCCCGAGTACGCCTTATTCCAGCTTCCATCAGAATCAAGCCAGCAACCATCACGGTAAGCACTGGTCTCGATATATCCACCATTCGAAAAGTAATACCAGTTCCCACTGATTTCATACCACTGATCAGATGGATACCAGTTATCCTCCTGATACCACCATCCGTTCCCATCTCTGTGCCAGGCACTTCCAGCCTGAACTGTATCACTGATCATCCCAACAACAATAAAAACTGATAAAACAAATAAACAAATCTTTGATTTCATATATACTTAACCTCCAATATAGAACATATTCATTCGATTCAACAAAGCCATTATTACATAATGTCTTAAATAATTTTTTGCACAAAAATATATCTTACTGAATAAAAAAAGAGGAGAGGTTCACAGAACTCTCTCCTCGTGCGGAGGTAACCGTACCAGCGTACTTTCATATTTATAGTCTCATATTTTGATCCTATATGCCCTTATTCACTCGTATGAATACATATTCTTAATATCAGATTACACTAGTATTTTTCCTTTATCAATGTTTTGCCCGCTATGTCGGGCTGTTTTCTTTTAACACAGTTACAGCTGTTCACGAAGAAGCAAGTAAAGATGTTATTGCCCGCTATGTCGGGCTGTTTTCTTTTAACTAAAACCACATTGGACTGACGAAGAAGTGAAAAGTTATTGCCCGCTATGTCGGGCTGTTTTCTTTTAACTAATGAGTACTTCGGCTCAAGTGGCGAAAGTATTTATAGTTATTGCCCGCTATGTCGGGCTTTTTTCTTTTAACCAGTTCTGGCTTTTACTGGGTATGCTGCGCAGCTAGTTATTGCCCGCTATGTCGGGCTATTTTCTTTTAACAAGTAGAACCTACACCAACTCCTGAACCTGAACCAGAACCAGAACCTGGTTATTGCCCGCTATGTCGGGCTGTTTTCTTTTAACTGGAAACACATCAATTGCAACAATCAACGATGAAGAAGAGTTATTGCCCGCTATGTCGGGCTGTTTTCTTTTAACCCTACCTCTCTCAATGTAGAGTTTTTGCCGGCTTACGATTGAATCTGCGGCTAAAAATGCTTTTATTAATCAAATATACCACTTTTGAGATTAAAATGCATTGTAAACCCTCTATTTTAACGCATCGGCTTAAACAAACACATTTTCGTCATAAAGTTTCTTAAGACACTTCTTTAACCTATCATATTTTGAATACGATAAATGTGCTTCATATTAGTATTTACCTTATTACAATAGGATTAACTATATAAGTCTGATATTATAGCATCAAATGGAGTTGAGGTTAGTCCACCACTACGGTTATTATTCCTTTTAGATGATGAATTGCCACCCTTATTATTTGATGGCCTTCTGCTATTACCACTAGACGTCTTTCTACCACTATTGTTCTTGGAGCTCGTTTTATCTTTAGCTGAACTACTTTCACCAGAGAACTTATAATTTTCTTCAGAAAGTTCAATTTCAGGAGTTTCAGTACCATCAGAGTAATATAGAATCCTGATGACATTTTCTACATAGCCCATAAGTTTTGAAGGTCCCTTAACTTTAGTATTATCTTTATCACCAAGCTTATATGTAAAGCTGTACGGCTTAAGTCCATTCTTTTTCCTTAATTCAATTTTAGCGCAGGCTTTTGTATTTTTTCCAACCGTCTTGTTGCCAGTCTCAAATACAAATGACGGCTCAAGCAGATATCCTGCAAGGATATTGGATAAGATGTTAGGAACATTCTTCTGATACTTCATATCATAGGTGAAGAATCTGTCAAAAATCTCGCTATAAATACCAAGCAGACTTCTATCCCTCTTTGCATAGTAATTAAAATGATCTATATAGTTTCTCAACTTAATTATATCATCGTGCTCATCAATCACTTCAAAAAGCTCAAGTCCTGATGTATATAGATCATAAGTAGGCCTGTAAACATCTGAATCGCCCTTATTCATATAGCCAGAATACAGAGCAAACATCGGAACTCTCTGACCGATCTGGCCAGTAAAAGCTTCCCACTTATTCTTCTTATCAGAATAATCCCTGGATTTTTTATCATCAGGATAAGCCCTATGTCCCCTGTAATACAGGTCAACACCATAAGTATACATAGCCACAATCTGATAAAGGATTGCGCCATTTATACATCTAAGATCACCCTTTTTATCAATACACTCTATTTTCTTATAAGCGTCAGGCTTTTCACTGTTATTATTCAGACACATATAATGGAAGCCTAACTGGAAATACATAAGATCTCGCTCTCGTAAATATGTCCAGTTAATAAGCTGTCCATAAAGCTCGTTGATTATTTCTGAATAATCAACTACATCCCTGAACTCAACTCTGTTCTTCAGTTCCTGATATTCCTTCAGTCGTTTCTGTTGATCAGCAGTTTTACAGCCACCGTCTTTTCGATAACTCTCTATATCTTTATCAGCACTGTAATACTCTTTAATGATATTACTATCAACTCTCGGTATTGCCCTTGATATAACTCCCGTTGCGCCATACAACTTGGCAAGAATTATGTTTCTATTGAGGATAGGATTGGTTCCATCGTGATATATTTCTATCCTTTGCCCCTCTATCTTGTCCTCACAGAATGCTCCCAGCATAGCTGCCTTATTATCAGACATCGATTCATTCATTTCAAAATCAAGGAACTGCTTCAGATAATCAGCATAGTCTGCCTTATCTTCAAAATAATCTTCCAGATTATTTGATGTATTACCACAGATTCTGGTACACATATCTATTACCTGAATGATATCATTAATAGGCTTTGCTTCCTTGAACTTAGGCAAAGCATTTTCTGTTTCATCTGCTCTACGCTTTATACTGTCAACATACTGTACATAACTTCTTAATGCTCCCACCAACTGATTAGTCTGTTTTGGATTAAGAAATCTTGTCATGATATACCACTTCTTAAGTTCGTGCGATGCAGAAACCTTCTTTATCAGCTCTTCATACTGTGCAGAAGTATAGTCAGGTAAGAACTGTTCAACTGGCTCAAGCTCAGCATCCGGATCAATATGAGGTTCCTTGATAAACCCATATAAGGCGTTATTATTCTTAACATAGATTGTAAGAGTTTCATTAAGTGCCTTGTACAGTCCCAACTGATAATGCTTGAATATCTCTACATTTCTCTGAGATTTCTTGATGTTCTGATTATTCTGCTGATTATATTCAGTCATTATAATCTGACAGATTTCTGATAACGAATAATCCTCTAATTCAAGAACACGCTTTTTGAAATCCTCGATAGGTTTATCCTCTATTACTGTCCTGTTTTTTCCGTTTCGACCTTCTTCAGTTCGGATCTTAATATCACGCACATTTTGAATAAAGACATTCTTCGCATCTTTTTCATGTGCCAGAAAATCATTATAATATACCTGCTTATACAGATAATACACTGAAGATTCAAACTTTTTCAGATTCTTATCATCAAGCGCAGGTTTAATACCTTGCTGTCTTAGATATTCGCTGAAATCTCCCCTCTTCATAACCCTCTCAAATGAAGGTACCTGAGATTTTCTATCTGTATATGTGGAATAAAGCTTTTCAAGCACTCTGTTTAGATCTGCATCTTTATAATAAAGTGGCAAATTATTGGAATAGAACTTCTGCTTTTCAAGAACACACGCTTTCCTGCACTCGTACTCAAACATATCAGATATCAGATTAGGGTTACTGATATCAGTGCTCTTCTTTTCAGTTTTAAAATGGAAGCTTTCATTACGAAGCTGGTAAATTAGTGTCTTGATGTCATTTAAAAAGGCATAGGAATCAAACCCTTCAGCAGAAAGGTCGGTAGAAAACTTTTCCCAGGAACTCTTTCCACCAAAGAACTGGAGAATACTCTTTGTTATAAGATTTTTATCAACGAGTTTATCCTGATTATCATTTATATTTAAGTCCATCAGATCTATATCACTGTCAGCTTTTACAACTGCTCTTGACAAGTGATTGCTAGCAAATGATACATAAACAGCGGTCTCTCTCTGAAGAGTCTCCTCTGCACTGATTTTTTCGTATTCGAAAGAGGTAATACCCTTTTCATAAGCAGCATTGATCTTACCAAAGTTCATATCACCGTTAGGTTTAGTTAGTTCATCCATAGCAAAATTATAGACACTCTTACCTATCGCTATATACTTTATACTGAGATAATTAATAAGTCCCTTCCAGACCTTCTCACTGATATAGCCTGTTTCCAGACGGAAATCATCACTTCGTCCATTTGAGAAGATTCTCTCAAACTCACCCTCGATATGATGAATAAAGAACTTGGATACATTCTTATCTTCGAAAAAGAGAGCATCTGAATCTTCATCAATAGCCTTAAAGGAAGCGCGGAACATTTCCATATTCCTGGTTCTCAGCATATCCCTGAGCTTGCCACTTTCAGCCTTTTTGACAATCTTCTTCTCTTTCATTTTTCTTTTTACTTCATCTTCCGGTTCATCATCTTGAATTTTATATACGGAATAATCCGGTCTGGTATAATCTACTATCTTAGCAGTATTCAGTTTTGCTTCATTATGACGTGCCCAAACATCAAAGGTATCTGCGATTACACCATCTTTTCCATAGAAGTATAAATCTACAAGTCTTCTGAGTTTCATTAATGAGTCTTTACGGTCTTCCTCACTTAATGTAGCAAACATCTCAAGAAAAGAAGTCAGTGCTTCCTTCTCTTCTGCCTTTGTAAGTCTGACACTATTTTTTGAAGAATTGCGATTATTACTGGACGCTGGTGCAAGGATAGTAGTATTATTCCCACGACTAACAGGCTGAACAACCAGATTCTGGTTTTTCAGAGATTTGATAGTACTACTTTGCAGCTTTCTCTTCCCGTAGTCCTCAATAATAGGATTCACAAGACAATTCTGGATAAGCTGTTTATCTACTTTAGTTGAGTCTTTAGAAGAATAACTAATAGCTCGTATACAGGTTTCAAACAGATGTTCAAATGCCTTCTTGATGTCCTCTCTCCGAAGCGTTCCTTTTAATAGCACATTAAGAGCTTCTGTAATCAGTTTCTTTGTTTCTTCTTTATCATAGAGCCCTTCATACATAAGAACGGTATCCTTAATCAATACCGAAGCCTTCAAAGTGCTTAACTGATTATTCCTAATATAATCTCTTATTATTTTATTAAACCCATCTGCAATTTCATTTTTGCGTTCAGGATCATCTTCGTCATTAACTGGTCCAAACACAGAATAAAGTCTGTTTGCCTCCTTAATTCTTGACTTAACTCTTTCTGTTGGATCAAACACTGCCTTTTTAGAAGGATCAATGTATAATATTCCCTCTGGACCTTTATTCTCTGTAACCCCAACTGCTGTTCTTGTATGACCTACCTTAGAAATCTTCATATTGCTATAACCCTTTCAAAGTCTATTCATTATCTGTACATAAATGTAAGCTTGCTCTCAAGTAACTCTTTTGCTTCCAGTAAGCTCATATCTTTTATTCCATCAAGGCATTTAAACTCATCAATATAATCCGATATTCCTTCAACCCTTGATTTATCTACGAAATCTTTCATAGATATATCCATCGTTTCTTCCGCATCCTGATACATAACAATCTCAAAATATAGCTGCATTATTGAGATAGTGGCATCACCACTGACAAACTCAAATACCTTCTCACCATATCTCTTCATTTTCTTCTTATTATTCTTATGTCGATAAATGAAGTATAAATACTTGTATATCGTCTGCCAAGGATCATTCTTGGTGTCCACCTTTCTCTCAAGCGTATTTACCAGCTTAATGATATCATCAAGAATATCCATATCTGTATCCAGATAAAATGTATAGAACGCCTTTACATAAACAAAGAATGCATATCTGATGAAACCGCCCTGCTCATAGCTTCTTCTTAACGCTTCAAGCTGTCCAGCTCTGGTTTCTAAGTCAATGGAATCATCACCAAAATATCCATAATACTGCTTAACGTATCTTTCATAAGACTCTCTGTCTTTGTTATCTATATAGAGATGAAGCAGATATGATAAGGTGATATTATAGTTACCGGCATTATCGCCCCACTTTTCAAGTGACGATAAGAACCAGTTTTCAGATGTCTTCTTTTCACCCAGGAATGCATACGCCTGACCAAGAGAACTGAAAATCTTTCCGGAGACAGTTATTCTAGGATTTCCTTCATCCCCTGTCAGATTACTGATAGCATCCTCCAGTTGTTCCACAGCAGACTTCAGATTACCACCCTTCTCCTCAGCCAGCTCGTCAGGTGTATTATCAAATATCTTTGGATATACATCCTTTAGAAACATATCTTTCGCTTTATCAAACTCAAAGGAGTTGAAATATAGCTGTGAAGAGCTGATCTTGTAATCTATATAATCAAATGGATTGACATATTTCCTATACTTCTCACACTCTTCTACCACAGGTATCAGACCCTTGACTGTTCCCTTATGATTTAAGGCACGGAGCCTTATACTATTTAAGCGGAACAGTGTTTCACCAGTCCTTGGGTTTACTCTATTCTCATCAACCAGCATCTGAGAGATATTATAAAGCTTATTTATTATATAAAGGCCTTTGTCATAAGCAAATTCATCCCGCTTACCCATAAAGCCTTCAGTATAATCCAGGAACTCCGAAAATCTGTCTAATACCCTGGACTTATAATTGTCATTTTTAATTAATTGACCAACATAGTTTTCCAACTGTGGAACCAGGACATCATAGTAATATCCTGCCAGCTCAAAATCTTTTCTCTGTCTTTGGGCTGTTTCATCAGGAGTCGTTCTGAGAAGCTCACCCTTCAGGCCGTTTTTATGCATCAGATACTCGAGTTCATACATCCTGGCGAGATCCGCTGAGGCTGCATACTTATACATTCGCCTGAACATAAGATCGGCCTTATCGTAGTATCTGATCTGAATATTGGTATTTGAACCCATCTGTTTTTTCAGAGCTTCATATATATCTACTGCTTCTCTTTTTCCTATATTCTTATTTGCAGCTACAGAACTATTCACATAGAACTGAAGAATACTGCATACAGTGTCTGCCAGATAATATAAAGGCATCTTCCCACTTGCATTCTTATAATCTATCTTCTCGACACCAAAATGATAATTGGCCTTTGCATAGGAGCTATCCAGGTCCTGCTCATATATTTCAGACGAAAGAATATTCTTATAGATTCCCTGATCTGTTATATGATAATAATGTCCATCCGATGCCGCCTGATTGCTTAGCTCTCCCGCTGTATGATTATTTCTGGGGAGCGATCTTCTGGCCAGTTTAAGATAGTAATCCTCCGGGCAATCATCAAAATAATAAAAGATACAGTTCGACAGCATAAGAGATGCCATCCTGACATAAAGGTTGGCTCCCACCTCTGATGATGTAATATTGGAACTTATCTCTTCAACTATATTCTCATTATCCCTGAAAGGATATATGTATGCATCCATACCTATATTTTTAGACTTAATAAACTTGAGAGTTTCACAGTTAATATATGTATTAAATGGCTGAAATTTATTTAACAGATTGATAGCATCCACGATAGTTGTTGGATCTCCAATTGCCTTAAAAGATAAGGAACTGTCCATATAGAAATATGTCTCGTTCCATTTGGTATGAAGACTTTCAGGGTAGCTTACATATACAGGATAATCATTTCCATCCTTAACATATTTGATACCATTATCTGAAAGAAGAGTGTTATATTTTGCTATAACATCTTTAAAGTATTTTTCTATCTCCTGGTTAAGATTATTGATAAATGTATCTGAGTCTGCAACACCTTTCTTCTGGAACACGATACCTCCTACAAGTCTCGCGTTCCTGTCAGGTGATTCAAAACTCCCCGATTCGTCAAATGCTACAATTCTTACTGTCCCCATATCGTCTCCTTCTCACGTTCTATGTTATAATATTAAGTCAATCTGAGAACTGACTCTAAAGTCTCATACTTGGAAGCCTTCTGATAATAACCCTGTAACCCCAATTCAGAATCGCCACTATGCTCTATAAACTGTTCTAACAGCTTTTTCTTTTCATCTTCCCAGCCGCACATCTCGCACTCCATCCAGCGAATCTGATATGACATAACCATAAGGATAGAGAGCTGTCTGTTTCTATCTATAACAAAACTATCATTAGATGTAACGGCCTTTTTAAAGAGATGAAGAACATCCTCATTTACTTCGTTATCATTTAACTTGTATATAATTAAGGCCATATGTTTATATATCAGATTCACAGGGTAAGATATATATTCCCTGGATGAGAGCTGCGTCATAAGCCCCCGAAGACGCTCTGCAAAAGCCTCAATATTTGTTTCATTTATATCATTTATACAGAATGCATTGATCAGCATTAGTATATCTAATAGATCGTAATCTCTTCTTGGTTCCCAGATTATTTCTTTGTTACCAATAAATGACTCTATCAGATTCTCGACACCGGTAACCTCTGGATATGTATTATTCAAATATAATGGAATATACTTATTCGCCAGATTTATATCCCGTTTTTCAATAGCTGTCTTTAATATGTGACTGATCGTGATGTGCTTGTTCACTCTGTCCTGAAATACATCCACCGCTTTTTCCAGATAATCGATTCCCTTTTTCTTGTCTTCTTCATTCTGGGTGTATGTACTCTGCACATATAGATATCGTCCATATGCGCTGTAGGATCTTCCCATGAATCTGACAATTGATTCATCCTCATAGGCAAGACCACTGGTCTTTGCAGTATTGATATATGTAGAATAAAGCTGCTCCTCTATTCCTATATTCTCCTCCTGAAACTTAGCAGCCTTATCCACATCGCCCATATCATAATAAGTTTCAGTGATACGGTTTATTGTTGAAGCATAATCGGAAATACCGATTACTCCCTTTTCCTTCATATTAAAAAATGTCTCTGCCAGCTCAGCTGCTTTCTTCGAGTAAGCAGTATTATTATAACAGCCTATTCCCAGATATAAAAGCTTTGCAGTCAGTGAGTCTGACTTCTCATTATCATCACTGAAACGATACAGCGCATCCAGATATTCATATAAATACAGACACTTATTCTGATTAGGTCTGTCAGTAAGAAGCATTGAAGACAATTCTTCAAGGGCACTTTTATAGTTATTTTCGTTAAGACTGATATGGCTCCCGATATCCTGAACAAGCATATCGATATCAACATCAAGTCTGTAAGTCCTGTCTGCTATACCGATATAGTCATTCTTCTCCATATCATTTAACAGTTCAAAAATACTATCCAGCACCTCTTTCATCTCAAGAGCTGTTCTGAATCGATAACTTGGAGATGACTCTTTACCAATGCTGATAACATTTTCGATAAGATGTTGAAGCACCTGATTGGGATCCTGAGCAAGATCCATCAGCTCTTCTATTATCTTCGCAACTGAATATATATCACAGCTTTCATCAAAGACTTCATTTTTGTAATTATATCTTTCAGGCGCAGCATAGCCCTCTGTGAACTGATAATCACCTTCAGTCCTATATGCTATGCCATTCTCATCAAGCTCCAATGAGCTTTGAAGATCTATAAACTTAACTTTAAAATCACCTTCCCCTATATCCTCTAAAAAGATATTGCCAGGATGAAGGTCCATATGAAGATATCCCTTTTTATCAGAAAATCCCCTGTAGCAGTTATGAAGGACATCTAACGAAGCCAGTATCTCTATTCCTATCCTGCATATTTCTTTAATTGCAAGACCCGTTTTTTGGGCGGTCTCCATCTTTTCAGAAAGAAATATGCCGTGATTCTTAAACTGCATTACTATATATCTATCATCTATTCTTTCAAGAACAGGAACAACAACATTTATAGATGACGCATTATCTATTCTCTGGGAAGATACAAGCTCTCTTGTGCCTGAATTATTTATATCACTCTGATACTCCTTGACGACATAAAGAAGACCCTCACCCAGTTCAGCCTCAGTTTCCTTTTTTGCTTTATAAAGCCTGGTCTGAGGTGTCTCATATATGACATCCAGCAGATCATAGTCCTTTATCTTGTCCATTTTATCACCTGATGATTACTTAATCCCTCTTTTTTCCGATGGGTAATCCCCCTCTATATGCCACTCCATATTACTCTGAACAACCCTGAAGACGGTTCCGTTAATTACATTACCATATATACTGTCAAATATGGTCTGACAGTTCTTGCAATACCTTATCACGAACTGAATATCACGCGAGACCAAGGTGATAAGAAGCGGCATAGGCAGCGCACTCATATATTTATGTCTCTTGATTTCCTTTGACTTCTTATCCTTTTCCCATCCGCTTTCAACCCATTTATCAACCAGATGGTTTCTATACATATATGCATAGAGAAGGAATAATTCAAAGAGATCCAGCTCTTTTCCTTTGTCTAGGACAAGCCTCATATTCGTTACGTTGGTCATATCATAATTCCAGTATCCACCCGTGATCAACAGATTACCAATATCATTTTCGTGGCCTGACGCTATGGCCCATCTTGCTGCTTCGCTCTTGCTGAATCTCCTTAGATTTACAGTATCACTGCCAGGTTGCTTCTTCCCAATAAGCTTGTTATATATGTCACCTGGAGTCTGATTTGTATCACTTATATTATAAAACAATCGCTCTATATAATTGCTGTTGTAATAAGCACTGGAAAAGGCATACAGCATCGCATCACGCTTTATCGGCTTTTTCCTGTTGTAATCATTCTTTGTTTTTGTCACTTTATCGTTAGGATAATCCTGATCCCTGTCATTCTTCTGAATATCAAGGATCCTGTCGATGGTATTAACCTTCGATGTCAGCTCATTTCCCTTATAATAATCTGACTCATCAATATAAAACATAAGATTCTTCTTAAATGAACCCATATCTACCATATAGGAGATAAGATTTGAATAAAATGCATATTGTACCTGCTTAAATACTGCCAGATTGCTATCCAGATTCTGAAGAAACTCATCCTCCTTCTGTTTATCCCTAAGTAGCATCTGTTCAAAATGTATCGTCAGGGTTTTATCGTATGAGATAGTATCTTCTACTCCAATACTGTTGTTATTCACGCTGAGCTGATTCGTCTTATACAGATCACTTATTATCTCATGGATATTCCACTTCTTTGCTACCCTGTCATAATCTATGACAGAATCACCATATACAAGTCCGCTCTTCGCATCCTGCTTCACCACTATTTTACTCGGCGATCCAGGTGCAGATTCATCTTGTAAATTGGAAGACTTCTGGGATAACTGATCAAGTTTTGTTATATATGTATTGATGACATTCTTAACGTGCTTTACTCTTTCCTTGGCAGCGTTTAACTCTAGTGTATAATCATCACTCGCTTCAGATTCTTTTCTTACTCTCTCACTGTAATAATCAAGATAAAATATGCCGATACAATCTACTATATCAAGCTCATACAGCTGTGCTTCGCCCGAACGTATGAGCCACTCATTTACGTCTTTACTTGAGAGCCCATACATCAGTCCTATCTGTACTGCAGTATCTTTCGACGGTGTATTAGACCCTTTCAGAATGCTTTCAAGATACTCGTTCTTATAAAATGCTTTCTCCAGATTTGCGTCATCGAAATCAGGAAGCTTCTCAGCATTTCGCCAGTAATTATTCGTATCGCTTTTTAATATCTTTATCTTTTTGAAGTCCGTGGAATATCTGCTAAATATGCCGGAAGATTCTGACTGCAGAAAATCATATAGCGGTCTTTCGTCGCTGTTATATCTGCTTATTATCATTTCAGCATAATAATCAGCAAAAAGCGCGTGATTATTATTCTCAATGGCGCTTCTCACACAAGTCTCCAGTACCTCAAAGGTAGATCTGCATTCTGATACGTCATACTTATTTTTTAATTCACTAAGAATACCCCTATTATCATCTACGTACTTTTCAAACTGCTGAATATCTCTATCAGATATACCAGGATTGCTTACAGCAGGACTTTCAACATTGTAGACATTATTCCACTGTTTTTCACCTGAATCAGCATCCTTTATTCCAAATATAGACCCACCAATCAGAGACATGATCATCACCCTCAACTTCCAATATATAGATATCAGATAAGCAACAACAATACCTTCAAATTATACCACATTTTATAGTATGTTACCAGTTGGCAGGGACGGTCCACCGCATACAGAGATAACTCCGCGGACCGCCCCAACAAGACACCTATAAGACGTAGATGTGGGTTAATCCCATATTTCTTTCATCTGGGTATATTCTTTCGATCTTCTCGTTGAAAAGCCTGGTGTTGATCATAGTCTTGATTGCTGTGCCATGTCTGTAGCCGTGGATGATGTGAAGCTGGAGCTTGCAGGGAGCCAGGTTGATGATGTTGTTGACAAGTCTTTTGGAGACTTTTACGTTGAGGCCGTGAACGTCAACACTTACATCAGTGATGCCATTATCCTTTTCACTGATCTTTGTCCTGTTCATCTCATCCGTTGTTAATATTATTGAAAATCTATCCTTAACTGTAGTCATATCCGTTTCCTCCGTTATCTTTATTTTTGTAACTAAAATGTATCCGAAAAAAAGAACCATTTTTTTGCACAAAAAAAAGAAAGACAACTTTTGAACGTTGTCTTTTAAACTGTACCCAGTAGATTACATTTTTCAGTTACTAATATTCTCACAAAACGAATCAATCTTTATATCATTATCAGTATTCACTCTCATCTTCGGATCAATAAAAATCATTTCTCCCGCAAATTTCTCTATCCCGATCATCTTCTTAATCCTATCAAAAGCCTTCTCTGCACCATTACCACTCTGGCAGGCAAATACGAATATCTTCTTTCCTCTCATTTTATCCTTCTGATCGCTGAGGAAAGTACATATTGGAGGAGCCGGACGGCTCGCCCATACAGGGAATCCAATGATGATACTATCATATTTATCCGGATCAAATTCATATGGTTTTAATACAGGCTGTTCACCCATCACAGCACTCTTTCCGCCCCACAGAAACTTCTTCGCACCCTTGTCCGGATATGCCTTTTCAGGTTCAATTCTGATCACATCTGCGCCAAGCTTTAAAGCCATCTTCTCTGCAATCATCTCACTATTTCCAAGCATAGAATAATATACTATAGCTGTACTCATCTTATTTCTCCT
>OCVV011040888.1_pt1 | contig 17800 bp, 20 predicted proteins | sample 1539721 | NCBI WGS metagenome assembly OCVV01 (sample SAMN02144230, study PRJEB22623) | gut metagenome | biome: sheep rumen | host: Ovis aries | place: New Zealand | reverse complement strand
AACAAACTCTTCTATAACATTATTTATATCATCTTTATCTTTATAATTTAATCTATCTATTCTAGTAATTTCAAAAGATATAGCATTTAATTCTTTAATTATTTTAATATTTCTACTATATTCCTCATTACTTACTTCTAATTCATAATTTTTATAGTCAAAAAGCATCTCTTCCATGATACCATTAAATTCTAAATGTAAATTTTCTAAGTTAAATTTAGTATCATCGATAGTTTGAAAAATATTGTAATAATAATTATCAATATAAACACTAAAATATTTAGCTAATACTTTTCTTATAAATTTATTATCTTTATTATAAACAATTAAAGTGTATTCTATAAGGCAATTAGTCTTATAACTCATATATATATCTATTAAATTATTCATCTAATCACCTACCCTAGTCTAATAAATTATAGCACATATTTTTTTTATTTTGCAGTAGTAACAGAAACATTTACAATAGAATTGTCATTTACTATTGGATATGTATAATTTTTAGTAATATCATCTTTATAAAAGATAATACTTCTATTGGAACTTGCATTTAATTTAAAAGAGAATTTTTTTACATAGTTATATCCATTAATTATTTCGGTCTCATAATTAGTACTTAATCTATTTATATATAATTTGTTAGTTAAATCACAAAATAATATTTTTGGATCAAACTCTATGGTAACTATAGCTGAAAAACAATTTGCTTTTTCACTTTCACTTAAATTAGCATAATCATCAATACTTATTTGATCCCCAACACTATAAGTAGAAAAAGGAGTTTGTACCTGATAATAAGTAATTGAATTAGTAAGATTAAGTGTTAAATATTTAGCATTTACACTATCTTCTATATTATAAGAAAAATTACTTTTCTTAATACCAATACTATAAGTAGCAGATAATGTCTTTGTATAAGGACTACTAGAAGTAACACTTGTTGAAACAGTAGCAATATCTCCTTCATAAAAATTTTTGGTAGGAGTAACAGTTATTTGATAAGAATCAGATTCATCAGTTGAATAAATTACACCACTAGTTTTACTAAGAGTACAAGTAACATTACCTGAGCAATTAACATTAATATCATAAGAAATATCAGCTTTAGTAATTCTTTTAGCATTCTTTCTATTACTAAGATCAATTGTTAAAGTATAATTATTAACACCATCCCAGTTATTTATAGAATATCCTTTATTATTAATAGTTAAAATACTACTATTAAAATAAAATGACTTAGTCTCTAAAATAAAATTGTTAACTATATTTAATATATATCTACCAAGAGTAATACTAATTATAAGGAATATTACAAGTATAATTAAAATAATAATACTTAATTTTTTATGATTTCTAATATACTTCATAATACCTCCTACATTTGTCTTGATTTAATATTTACTTCAATATTTTCTATATCATTCTCATAAGTTAAGTCTTTAGCATATTCTTGGGGGAAATTAACTACTATTGTATAAATGTCTGTAGTTTTATTTTTATAATACATTTCATAACTATCAGGACATTTATATAGTCTATACCATGCTCCATCAGAGTCTTGAAGAGAAGTTGAACCAGAAAATAAGTTAGTTGCTCCAGAACTATCATATAGTTCATTACGATATAGTTTAATAGTAATAGGTAAATTAGTAGTAGTTCTAATACTTAAATCATAAGAAATATCAACATCGGTTTCATGTTCATCGTTAAAATTTGATACACTAAATTTATATACATAAGGACTAGATTTTGGAATAATACCATCAGGTTCTAAATTAAATGACTGTTCATCAGTACCGAAAATATATAAAGCTTTCTGAATATTAGCATTTATTTTAGTACTTGTCTCATATCTAGCATAGGCTATTTTAAATAAATAACTTGCTAAAAATAACACTAATAATAGTAAAATACCAAATAATAATATTTTTCTTCTTTCATTAAAATATTTATTATTTCTAAATCTAGTTATAATATTACTCATCTAATCACCTACCCATTATATGGAATAATTTCTTCTCCATTATATTGTATAGCATGAAATTTAATTTCAAAAAAGTCATCTAAATTACCATTATCCTCTGTAATAGCAGGAATGTCATCATCATTAAAAGTAAAACTACCTGTAATATTAATTACTTTTTTATTATTAATATCATCCAAAGTAATAATACCTGTATAAGTATTACTAGCAGTTTTAATTAAATTTCCATTATCAGATGAAAAGCCATCAAAAGTAAGTAACTTATTACTATCAGTACTCTTATCAATTAATTCAAAGTCATAGCGAAAGGCTACTTCACTACCAGTAGGATCTAAAGTGATAGCAAAAGTTCCAGTAGATCCAGGCGAAATTTTACCCTCTCTTGTATGAGTAGATGTCAAAGTAATATTATCAAGTTTTACACTATCTAGATTTTTTTTAACAATATTTTGTCCATTAATAGAAACATTAATTCCAGCAACTTTACTATTTACCTCAGCATCAACAGATGATTCATATGAAGTATAAGTATATTTACTACCATAATATAAAATAAAGGAACACAATATTAAAACAACTATTAAAAATAATTTTCTATTCTTACTCATATAAACCCTTTCTATCTATAACTATCTAATAACATTATAACCTATATTAGTAAATTTTTTCTACAAAAATTAAAGAGTAAATAAAATTGTTTATTTTTTTAAATATTTTTATGTATCTAACATATCTTAAATTTAATATTCTTTCTAAAATAAAAAGACTTTAAAAGTCTTATTTCTTTATTGGTGCTTCTAATCGGAGTCGAACCGATATGAACATAGTTCGCAGCATTTTGAGTGCTGTGCGTCTACCAATTCCGCCATAGAAGCAACTCATAAAGAGAGTATAACATAAATTTAAATAATGTCAATTATGTTTCTTCTTTATATTTGGATGTATACAAATCTGAATCATCTTCATCTTCATCATTATTTTCTTTTATTATATCTTCTATTTTTGGTAAATCACTTAAGTCAGATAATCCAAAATAATCTAAAAATTCGTGAGTAGTTTCATAAAGAATAGGTCTACCTGGTAAATTACTTCTTCCACTTTCCTTAATAAAGCCTTTAGCTACTAATTTTCTAATTATTGAAACTGAACCAACTCCTCTTAAAGTATCGATTTGTACTCTAGTAATTGGCTCATTATAAGCAATAATAGCTAAAGTCTCTAGAGCAGCTTGTGATAAAAAATTAGTTTCAGGATTTTCTATTAATTTTTGATAGTATTTTCTATGTTCAAATTTAGTAGTAAGTTTAAATCTATTACCTAAAAAGTCTATTCTAAGCCCTCTAGTCTCATCTTCATAATCATGTTTCAATTCTCTGATTAATTTTTTTGCACTATCTTCATCAATATTCAAAACATCTTTTATTTGATCAATTGTTAAACCATCTTCTCCAACTACAAATAAAAGTCCCTCTAATATAGCTTTATTCAAACTACACCACCTCGCATATAATATCAGAAAAAGCTTTATTCTGAGTAATAGTTATCTCTTTTTCTTTAGTCATTTCTAAAACTGCTAAAAAAGTAGCAACAACATATTCCTTAGAAAGTACCGGAAAAAGTTCAAAAAAAGACATTTTCTTTCTTTCTTTTAATAATCTTTTAATATCATGTCTTCTAGAAGAAACACTTATTTCATTTACTGTAATCTTAGTTTTTAAAGGTTTATTATCTATCTTTCTTTGATAAAATTTTTGAAAAGCACTTATTAAATCATCTAAAGTGATATCAGAAGCAATTGATTCTTCTTCATCTATATAATTCTTTATATTTTCAGGTGACTTAGTATAAATGTCTTTTCTTAAAGCTTCTTTTTCATGTAATACTTTAGTAATATTTTTATAAGCTTGATATTCTAATAATCTATTAACAAGTTCTTCTCTTGGATCATTTTCTTCTTCATCTTCTTCTACTTTTTCATTAGGAAGTAACATTCGAGATTTAATTTCTAATAAACTACTTGCTAAAACTAAATATTCTGAACTTATCTCTAAATTCATTTCTTCCTGTTTATTTAAAAAAGCAATATATTGATCTGTAATAGAAGAAATCTCTATATTCATAATATCCATTTTACTTTCTTTAATAAGATGTAAAAGTAAATCTAATGGTCCTTCAAAATCATTAATCTTGAATTCTATATTCATATTATCACAACCTAATAAGATTGTATCAAATTTTATTTAAAATGTCTTTAATGAATATAAAAATATATTGTTTTACTACTTATCTCCACCATAATAAGAATAACAACCCTGACTATAATCTTTAATTTCTGATTTTAGCAAGTTGTCTATATTAGAAAAATACTTACTGATAAATTTATTAGGAAGAGCATTAAATTCCTTTAAAACTATATTATTAATATAAGAAGTATCTTCGGCAAATATCTAAATTGTACTAAAAATATTATACTTAAAACTAATATAACTTTCTTATACATAGAAACAACACCTTTACTACAATTTATTTTCAAATGAATTTTATTACTTTACTAGATTATTGTTTTAACATGTAGTAATTATATCAAATTCTTTGCAAAGAAAATTTACTCTTTTTTACTGTTTTAATATGTAAAATTATGTATAAATATTTTATATATGATAAAATATTATTGAAGAAGTAATTTTAGTAAAAAACTTAAAATTACAAATATAAAGAGAAAGGTTTCAAAAAAATAGATTATCTCTATAAAATTGATTATGATATTTATGAAGAAATTTAATGAATTAGATGAAGGTTTTATATGTAAAAATTGTGGTATGAAAGTATTACCTTTAGGTTATACATCTAGGGACCATTGTCCTTATTGTTTATATTCTCTACATGTAGATATTAATCCTGGAGATAGAAGTAACCCATGTCTTGGATTATTAAAACCTATTGGCATTGAAAAATATAAAGACACTTACAAAATAATATATAAATGTTTAAAATGTCATAAAACTCATAAAAATATAATAGCAAAAGATGATGACATGAATAAAATAATAGAAATATCAAGTCAAAATTAAAACAGAGTTTATTATTACTCTGTTTATTTAACTTATTAATTTAGCATGTACTACTTTTCTACCTTTATTATCATCAGTACAAGTAGATAAAGTAATTATTTTGTCATTACTATTTAATTCTATATTAAAATCAAATTTACTTTTACTTTTTAAATTACTTAAAAAAGTCATATAATTATTACTATCATAAAAATCAGTTTGTAAATAATCAGTTACTGGTTCACTATAGTATACAGAAAATATACTATAGATATGTCTTCCACTATCATTAACAACTACAATATTATGATTAGAACTATTAAACCATTTCTTAGTAAATACTTTAGATAAACTTCCAAAAGAAGTTTTATTAATTAAATTGTGTCCATAAAAAATTGTGTTATTATCACTTAAATCAATATTATTTCTATAATCCATAAAAGTCCAGCCATTGGAATCTTTACTTTTATTAATATTATGATTTAAGTAATAATCATTATTGTCAGTTTTAACAATAGGATAATTAACATTAGTTCCATCAACTATTAACCATGCAACTATTTGATTGTTTGTTTTTCTAAGATTATCTAAATTTATAGAATTAATATCAGTATTTCCATATATTCTAAATAAATTGGTTTCTATATAATTGTTTTTTTTATTTTCTTCAATATTTTTTTTAGGAGCATTAATACTTTTACCTGTATTATTATCAACACTTACTTTAACTGTTTTAATATTAGGAGTATAAACATTAGTGTAAGTGAATATTCCTAATATAAAAATAAATATAATAGCAAAGCTTGCTGAAGGATCTGTTTGAAGTTTCTTAAATAGTTTTTTTAAACTGTTAGATATAAAAGAAATAAAGGAACTGATGGCATAGAAATAATAGAAAAAGCCTTTTGATATTGTAGAACAAATAAAGTAGAAGCCATTACCAGTAGTTTTAAATATATATTTAATAAATCTTATCATATTAAATCATTGGTAATATTACTACTATTACTGCTACTTACTCCCGTTGTTCCAACTAATGTACTAGAAATAATAACGGGTCTTGAAAAACTAATAGTTTTTGAAAACTTTTCATCATCAGCCAAAGTATAATTATTAACTTTTCTAGTCATAGTATTTTCATTCTCTAATACTTCTTCTTTATTTTTATCTTTTTTATGTTTATTTTCCACAATATTTAAAATAAGTCCAGTAATAAATGAAATAATAATCATAACTAGAAAAATATAATATATTGTATACATAAACATCACCATTTTTTATTCCCTTCTATTTAAATTATAAATCATAATTATTAGTAAATATACAAAATAATAATTAAAAAGTGTAAATTTTACATATGTTTTTTGTATAATTGTTGTCAATTAGTCTTTAGGATTAAAAATAAGAGTATTAATAAAAGAAAATATAATAGCAGCAGTAATTCCAGCGGCAGTTAAATCAAACATTCCCATAAATATTCCAATTATACCAACACTTTCTGCTTTAGCTAAAGCACCATGAATTAGAGAATGTCCAAAACTAGTTATAGGAATTAAAGCTCCGCCACCTACTCTTCTCACTATTTCATCATATATATTAAATGTATCAAGAAATGCTCCAATTACTACTAAGATACTTGTAATATGTCCTGGAGTTAATTTTGAATTATCTAAAATAATTTGAGAGATAAAACATATAAATCCACAAAATAAAAATGAATTAAAGAGTAGCATTATACCGCCTCCAAACTAATAGCATGACAAATTGCATTAATATTTTCTTTTTGATATAAAAGTGTTGGTGAAAATAATGCTCCTGTTGCTAAAAAAAGAACTCGTTTTATTTTTTTTCTTCGCATTAGATGCATAATATAAGAATAAACTACTAAAGCACCACACACTGGTCCACTGCCACCAGCATGTACATCTTTTTGTTCATAAAGATCATATAGCATTGTTCCACAATCATTATAATTATCTTTTAAATTTATGTTATAACAGTTACGCATATAGTCAATTAATATTTCTTTACCATATTTACCTAAATCTCCCGTAAGTATCAAGTCATAATAATCTACTTTTCTTCCTGTATCCTCTAAATGACGTTTTAAAGTATCAATTACTGCTGGAGCCATAACTCTACCCATATCATTAGCATCATTCTGACCATAGTCAACTATCTTACCAATTGTTGATGATTCTACTCTAATGGATGTTTTTTTCCTAGAAAGCAAGCAACTTGCTGCTCCAGTTGAAGTAAATGTTGAACTATTAGGTCTTGGAGCACCATACTCTACCGGATTTCTAAACTGCTTTTCACTACTTAAATTATGACTTGATACTACACAACAACAATTATTAACAAAACCACCTTCTATAAAATTAGCAGCAATTATTAAACCTAAAACACTACTACTACAAGCTCCATATATACCAATAAATCCATTACCTACCCCGTAAGTTCCATAAGTAGATGCTGTAATTTGATTAAGTAAATCTCCTCCTATTACTAAATCAATATTATATTTATCAATATTTGCCTTATTCATTAAAGTTTTAAGTGAAGATCTAACTAATTTTATTTCAGCTTTTTCATATGAATCTTCACCTACATATAAATCATCATAACATTTATCAAAATACCTTCTCAAAGGTCCCTTTTTCTCATATGGTCCACAAACAGTAGCTGTCTCATCAATATAAACATCTTTATAATACGTTGTCATAAACTACCTCCTAATAAATATCTAATTAGGCCAAAAAACCAAGCTGCAAGAACTCCATATATAATTACAGATCCTGCTAATTTAAACATATTTGATCCTATTCCATATATTGGCCCTTCTTTTTTATAATCAAGACTAGAACTTGTCATAGAATGAGCAAATCCAGTAATTGGGATAAGTAGCCCACATCTACAAATACTTACCAATTTATCAAAAAATCCTAAAGCCGTAGATAAACTTGCAATAAAAATATAAACAACTATCATAAGCGTTCCAGCATCTGTTCTAGACATTGAAAAGTTCAAGCAAAATAACTCAATCATTCCTTCACCAATCAGTCCAATAAGTCCACCAGTAAAAAAAGCAATAATAGCATTTTTTATCTTAGTTTCTTCTGATTTATGAGAATCTGCTATTAAGTTATACTTTGTATTTTTCATCATTCATCACCATTAATAATCTAACCAAATTTACTTTTTTCATACAAAAAAACTTAGAATTATAAATTAGTTCTAAGTTTTTTAAGAATTTTGGCCTCATTTCTTGATACTTGTACCTGACTAATACCCAATTTTTTAGATATTTCACTTTGCGTTAATCCTTCAAAATATCTAGAAATAATAATGCTTTTTTCTTCTTTAGATAATTTATTTATCTCTATTTTTAAATCTAATAAATCATCATTTAAATTATCATTAGATTCTAAATAATTAAAGGCTTCTTCTATACTGCTAACTTCATCAGTAGATATTAATGCTTCATTTATATTTTCTTCAGAAACATCTAAATATAAAGCAATTTCTAAATTACTTGGAATTCTACCTAATTTTTGAGTCATTAAGTCAGTTACTTTTATTATTTTCTTTTTTAATTCTATTAAATCTTTACCTATCTTTAAACTACTACATTCTTTAATATATTTATTAACCTCTCCTACTATATAGTAATAAGCATAAGTTGAAAACTTGGTATTTGCATGGGGATCAAAATGCTTATAAGCATCAACTAAACCTAACATACCTGCTTGAAATAAGTCATCTTTATCAAACCTACTAGGATATTTACTTATTATACTATATATAAGTCCTTCATAGTCTAAGACAGTATCCACATATCCTCCCTTCTTAAAAATTATAATCTAATAGATGATTTATTTCTACCAATCAGACAATATAAAACAAAAAAGGACTAATTTAGTCCTTAATTTTACTTATACTTCAAATAATTTTGGTAAAGCTTCAAATTCATCTTTAGTTTTAGGGTCACGTAATACTACACTATCATCAACTAAATCTACTACTTTAATCATAATATTTTTATAATCTGCTTCATCTTTTTCACAATTACATTTAACTACAACTACATATTTTTTATTATTAATTTCTTTATCTTGTAGTACTAAAACTTGAGTACCATCAGTTAATTCATAAATTTTATTTTTCATTATAATTTAAGTCCTCCACTACTTACTGCTTCATTAATCATGTCCTGCGTAACGCCAATATCTTCAGCATTAAACCAGCCAAGTGGTGTACCATCCTGAGCTCCAAGAGCAACTTTTAATTCACCATTTACAACATTGGTATTAATAACTTTTGTATCAGCAAATAAGTTACTTTGAATTGATACTGGATTAGCATCATATGAAGTATAATAAGCACTATGCATATTACTAGCATTAAAATGAGTTAAATCAGGTTTTTGAGGTTGTGAAGATACAACGGTTGATTGTGCATCACTAGGGGATGGTTGAGGCTCCTGTAATCCATGATTACTAACAGTGTCAGCACTACCAGTACTACCTGATTTATCGCTAGCACTTGAGGCAACTTGTTTTGCATCAGATGCACTAGATTGAGATGCAAAAATATTTTTATAAAAACCACCAACAAAAATACCTGTTGTAAATCCACTTAAAGCCCACTGAAAATAAGGATTATTATATGCTTTAACAATTTTTGAAATTCTAGGTAATTCAATAAATGAATTATAACCTGCAACAAGTTTTGCAATTTTTCCATCTTGATGAGTTTCTGCATATTTATTAAAGCCAACGCCAACAACACCTGCTAATTTAATAATTCTATTAACTAACAAAATAGTTCCGGTAAAAGCAACTACAGGAGCAGGAGCAAAAACAGCAGTCAAGACACCTCCAGTAAATCCTGCAATACCAGCAAGCACCTTTTTTTTGATTATCTTTTTGCGTTCTGCTTCATCAACTTCTGGACCATCTTCTTTAGTTGTTTCTTCTTTTTCATCAAAATCGTCATTTATTATTCTATTATTTATATCTTCTTTTGCTTTAGTTAAATCATTTAACTTAATTAGAAGTATATCACGTATTTTATCATATCTTTTCCTATCTTCATCATCTATACTTTTTTCTTTAGAAGAAATACATTTTTCTATATAACTATTTATTAAATCAATTCTTTTTTGATAAAATTCATCAATAACTTTAAGTAGATGTTCTTTTTGTTTCTTATATTTTTCAGAATACTCTATTTGAAAATCATTATCTTGAGTATTTTGAGTTTTATCATGAAAATCTTTTAGAGCAAAAAGTTGATTATTAATTTCTTCTTCTAGACCGTCTTTTTCCAATGAATCAGAGAACAATCTCAAACCTGCATCAAAAGATAAATTTGAAAGATCAACATCTTCACCATCAAGAAAATTTTTAATATTTTCTAAGCATTTGGATTCTAATTCTTCTTTTTCTTCATCTAAAATGGTAATCTTTTTATCATTATCCATTCCACGATTCCATTTTTCAATATTTTTAGTAAAATCTGGAATTTTTATTTTTTCTTTCCAATTATCTCCATAAGCTACCTCAGCAAGATGTAATTCAAGTAAATATTGTTTTAAAAAGCCACTTTCTTTTTTTGATGATATATCTTTAAATTCATCAGTCGTTAAATATGGGGATTCAATATCATGAGGCTCTTCTTTATTTCTTTTACTTATTGAATCTAAAGTATTAATAAGTGCTTGCTTATTAGAAATTTCATCAGATTTATCTTCTCCTGATTCATAAATACTATATAATTCTTTTATTTCACTGGTTATTCTATTTTCTAAAGTTGCATATAAATCTTTGACATCTTCTCCAGCTGATAAACTTTGTAATAAATTACTGGCTCTTTCTACTATACCATTCATATCATTTTTATCTTCAATTGATTTAGTCATGATTTTAACAATTGTGTCAACTATCAAAGTAATATCTATTTTATCTTCACTATTTAACTCAAAAATAATGTCTTCAAGAGTTTCATTTCCAGCAAAATAGGAAAATAAATGATTACCAATATTACTTTCATTACTTTTATTACTTACATTACTTTTATTACTTTCATCTAACTTTTGAAATTTTGAATCTACATATTTTTTCATTCTAAGGTAGTCATCATTTTCTTCTTTAAAAAAAGCATAAAACTGTCCTGATGGATTTTTCATTTCCCACTGCATATTTAAATCTATAGAAGAAATATTTTTAACAATATTTTTCAATTCATTATTAGTAATGTTTCCCTTATCTAATGAATTTTTTAACCAATAACAAAATAGCTTAAATTGATCATTACTTAGATTATTTATCTTATCCTCGATATCTTTAGTTATATTATTTTCTTTAGCAGCATTAACTATTTCTTCAAATGTTTTAAAATCTGTAATCATAGTTTCTATTAGCTCCTTTCTCCAGCATATTCTGGATTTTCTTTTATAAATTGATTAGTTAATTCAGTTACTTTTTTATTAAATATTGGAAGAAGTTTTACCATTTTATCTTCATCTACCAATATTTTAGTATCTGAACCATCTTTATAAATTATTTTATAAATATCTGTTGCATTGTCATCAGCATCTATTTGATTGACAAACCCATAATTTATACCTGTTGAATCATCAGTTACGATAACAAAATAAGTTTCTCCATCAATTGTTACTAAATCATCTTGCTTAATCACATCATTCATATTTTTACCTCACTCTTATATTCCATATTATAACTATATGATAACACAGATTTTCTACAGATAAAAGTTTTTTAAATATATACCTATTTACTTCTCTGAAATAATTATCTTATATATCCATGCTTTGATTTTTTATTATTATCAATAAAATCATTAATTGCCAATAAAACCTCAGAATTATCACTATTTCTACTTCTTTTACAATCAAAAGAACTAAAGTTATAAAATCTTTTTCCATCAGTAATAATTAAATCTATCTCATTACTAGAATTAGTTATACCATTTAAAACAGTTAAATAACAATTTACAACACTTTCAGTATTACATCTAGATCCAGAAATAATAAATTCTTTATTATAACTGATATGTGAATCAGTTAGTTCTCTTTTTGTAATAGCATCTACAAATACTAATCCTTTAATATGAAAAATGGGAAAACTATTTCTTGTAAAAGATGAGGCTAAATTTGTTTCTCTAAAATCAAGTTGTTCTGATCTTTTAATTATTCCATTATCAAAGTCATAATATATTTTTATATAAGGATTATTTTCAGTATCTCTACCAACATAATCAATGATTCTTTTTAATTGCTTCATAATTAAACATCCCCTTTGAAATCTATGGCTATATTATAGACTTTTTTTGCATTTTGTCAAGAAATTGTCAAATAGTAAATAAAGAAATATGATTAATTTGTGATGTTCAATATAAGCTAAATTAGATTTATCAAATTTTTTAATAATTCTATTTATAATTGTAGGAGTTGTATTACAAATAAACTGGATTCTTATTTTAAGTTCTTCATCAATAGATATTTATTTTGCTATAACCTTTAACATAATTTTTCATCTTTCTTTTTGAATGAATTATTTATATATCTATCTTCTGAGCTTGACGAGCGGAGTTTGAGATTCAAAAAATTCTATGTTTCGACAGATATATAAATCAAACTCGGCAATTGTTTAGAGTAAATTTCTCAAGGGAGCGATAACTTTACTTATATTAGAAAAATTATACTCCCATAGTTATTTAATTAAATCAACTACATAAATTATAGCAATATGAAAATTATTACAATACTTTTGAAAAAATTTCTAACTAGATATTAAAAAAAATAAAAATATGATAAAATCAAATTATAATAGGAGGTGAAATTATGTTGATTTACATTATACTTTTAATTATCATTTTAATTATTATTTATGCTTTTGCTTTATATAATAATTTTGTAAAACTAAATAATAAAGTAAAAGAAGCATTTTCTACTATGGATGTTTATCTTAAGAAAAGATGGGATTTAATTCCTAACATAGTAGAAACTGTAAAAGGATATGCTAAACATGAAAAAGATACTTTAGAAGAAGTTGTAGAACTAAGAAATAGTACTTATGACAAAATGTCTGATGATGAAAAGATTAAGACAAATGAGCAATTATCTAGTGGTATTAGTAAAATTATGGTTTTAGCAGAAGCATATCCTGATTTGAAAGCTAATGAAAATTTCAAAAATTTAAGTAAAGAGTTATCAAAAGTTGAAGATGATATTGCTAATTCAAGAAAATATTACAATGGTGTAGTTAGAATTTATAATAACAATGTTGAAATGTTCCCAAGTAATATTTTTGCTAAATTGTTTGGCTACAAATCAAAATCAATGTTTGAGGCAAGTGCAAACGAAAGAGAAAATGTAAAAGTTGAATTATAATTATGGAGGGTACAATGAAAAGAATTATTAAGGGTATTTCCTTATTTGCTGTAATTGTAATATCTCTAGTATTTGCTTATCCATTAAATACTTATGCTTTAACAGAACAAACTTCATATGTAAATATTAACAATACTCAAAGTTTAGAAATTGGAAGTTTATCTTTTTCTAATATTTCATTTAAGGATTTTTCTTCCACTTCTACTCAAGCATTTGGCTTATCAGGTATAGTAAGAAATAGCTCAAATAATGAAATTAACTATACTTCTACTGCTTATTATTATGATTCTAATTATAATTTAATTGCTCAAGGATATAATTCAGCAACAGCAATATCAGGATCTAATAGTTTTAGCCAAATGTCTAATTTAAGTATTTTGAATGGGCATAGTGTTAATGAAATATATTATTATCGTTTATCAATTGAAACTAATGATAATACAAATTCATCACTAGATAACACGGCAAGTCTAACACCTAGTAAGAATCATCAATATAGTTCTTATGATTATGTTATTGATAAATATGATATTAATATAATTGTTAATGAAAACAATACTTTTGATATAACTGAGACAATTACTGCATATTTTAATGTTTCAAAACATGGAATACTTAGAACTATTCCATTAAAGAATACAATCACTAGATTAGATGGTACAACATCAACTAATCATACTCAAGTAACAAATGTTAGTGTTGATAATGAATATACAACATCAAGAGAAAATGGAAATTATAAATTGAAGATTGGATCATCTAGTAGAACTTTAACAGGAGAGCAAAAGTATGTAATTAAATATACATACAATTTAGGAAAAGATCCTGTTAAAGATTACGATGAATTATATTACAATATAATTGGAAATGAATGGGATACGGTAATAGGAAATGTAACTTTTTCAATTACTATGCCTAAAGAATTTGATTCAAGTAAATTGGGCTTTTCATCAGGAACAACAGGCTCCACTGATAATAGTAAAGTAAAATATAATGTTAGTGGAAACAAAATTACAGGTAGTTATAATGGTGTTCTTAGTGTTGGACAAGCACTAACTGTTAGATGTGAATTGCCTGAAGGATATTTTGTAGGTGCAGGGCTAAATATAAACATAATGAACTATATTTTATTCTTAATTCCACTTATATTTTTAGCAATAGCAATAATATTATGGTATAAATTTGGTCGTGATGATCAAGTTGTAGAAACCGTAGAATTCTATCCGCCACAAGGATTTAACAGTCTTGAAGTAGGATTTTTATATAAAGGACAAGCAGATAATCAAGATGTAACATCTTTATTAATATACCTAGCAAACCAAGGGTATATTAAAATTGCTGAAACCGAAGAAAAGTCTTTATTCTCAAAATCTAAAGGTTTTAAAATAACAAAATTAAAAGAATATGATGGAAATAATATTAATGAACAAATATTCCTAAATGGATTATTTACAAAAAGATCATCATTTACATCTTTATTTAGTAAAACTCCTGAAACACCTACTGATAATATTAATGAAGTAACTTCAATGGATTTATATGATAATTTCTATATCACTATGGGAAGAATATTATCTAATATAAATAATAAAGAAAACAAACATAAATTGTTTGAAAAATCTGCATCTAGCAAAACAGTCTTTATAATATTAATGATAATAGCTACTTTCTGTATGATAACAATACCCCCTGTTTTTACATATGGTGAGGCAGGAATGTTAATAGTCGCTCTTTTATTCCCAGGCATCGGATTTACTGTGATGTTTAGTATGTTATTCGATGGAACAAAAACAATTTATGTTAATGGAAAAGCTACTCATTCATCAATTGGTACAAAATTATTTGGACTTATATGGGGAGGAATGTTTGGAGGTATGCCTTGGGCATTTACCGTACTACCAGCATTATTACAAGATCCAACATATTTAATAGGATATATAATTGGTGTAATTTGTGTTCTAGGAATGGTTATTTGTTTGAAATACTTACCAAAAAGAACACCTTATGGAAATGAAATGCTTGGCAAATTAAAAGGATTTAGAAACTTCCTTGAAACTGCCGAAAAAGACAAATTAGAAACTATGGTTATGCAAGATCCAACATACTTCTATAATATTCTACCATACACTTATGTATTAGGGGTTTCTGATAAATGGATTAAAAAATTTGAGTCAATATCATTACAAGCACCATCTTGGTATGATAGTCCTAATGCCTTTAATATGGTAGCATTTGGATCATTTATGAATAATACAATGACATCTGCACAAAGCGTTATGTCATCAAGTCCATCAAGTGATTCAGGTGGAGGAGGATCTTCAGGGGGAGGATCTTCTGGTGGTGGATCAGGTGGAGGTGGAGGTGGCTCTTGGTAGCCATTTTTCCTCAATAAAGTAATGAGAGGTGTTAAGTTTGAATACTGTTAAGTGCCCTAATTGTGGCAATGAGAATTTAAGTACAAATATTAGATGTGAAAAGTGTGGCAAACAATTAATAACTGAAGATCAAATGCAAACTATGGATTTAAAACCATCACTTAATATTCAACAAAATCCCGTTCAGGATGCCAAAATTGAATCATTTGCAGAAGTGTTTAGTGGTATTTGGATCACTATTGTAGGAGCAATATTCAGTGTTGGTTCATCAATGTTTGTATTTAAAGGTGTAGATAACATTACAAAAATTGCTGGTATTCCATTTCTTATTTGTGGTATTGCTGCAGTATTAATTGATGGTATTTCAATGATAATTAAAGGTATAAATACAAAGAAAAATACTAATGATTATGTTAATGGAAAGCTGAATATGGGCAAAGTGAAAAAAAGTGAAAAAAACTTTAAAAAAGTTAGGAATATTGTTAATTACATATATATTTTTTGTTTCCTATTATTTTGGTTTGGTTTTTTAATTGTATTTGATACAGTAGCTATTAAATCATGGTCTGACGGTGGAAATTCAATGTTCTTCTCTTCTCTAATTTTTTGGGCTGTAGGTATCTATATATTAATAAACAATATTAAAAAAAGCAAAAAAAAAAGCAAATAAGGTAAAATATATTAAAAGACAATACTAGGTCATATTTCTCTAGAATTGTCTTTTTCTTTTTGTATATCTTTATTCAAATTATTAAGATTATTTTGTATGCTTTCGGCTCTTTTAGTTATTTCTTTACAATACTTATCATACTTATAAAGTTCTTTAATTTTAGGCTGTATGTCATTAATTTCAGCAAGTATTTTAGTTTGCTTTTCTTCAGTTTTTGCTCTATGGCATCTTTTCCAAAGATTTTCTTTCATACCTTTTAATTCACTTAATTCATTAGAGTTATTTTTAGCAAAATTATCCAAATCTTCTTTTGTAACGATATTTTTCTCATGCATAAATCTAACTTGTTGTGAAGTTTGCTCTAATTTATAAACTTCTTTTCTAATAGAGTATGGAAGATATTGTTTAGGATGTTTCCTTGGGAATACTCCTAGTAGATAACAATAGTATAGAAACAATCCATATATTCCTTTATGGTGGTTATTAGTTTTAGAGTATTCTTCAAAGATAGATTTTTGTGACATAGGTTTAAATACTATTTGTCTTGATAAATATAATCGTTGGTTTATTCTTTCTTTTGAATATTCTTCACCAAATACATTTTCTATTCTAACTTTATCTTTGCCATCTCTATAAATAGTTATTACACCATTACAAGAATATACTTTATAACCTAATGATCTCATTCTCTCAAATAATTGTTTTAAAGTTACTGAATAATTAATAACATTATCTAAATCTTCTTTAAGAGTTTTGTAATATTCATCATTTGAAATACTTTTGGTATAAGTCCTTTTATAAAACTTATCTTCATCCAAAACAGATAGTCCATATTCAGCACATAGTGAATCGGAAATGTTTCAAACTTTGCTAGATTAGTTCTATTGTTATTATATTTCTTACCATCTTTATAGACCGTATAAACTTCTAACTCCTTAAATTTACATAACTGAAGCAACTTTTCTTCTTGCTCTCCAAGTGAAAATCCTTCTCTTGCTTGATCTTCGGTTGAAACACGAATATAAACTCCTGCAATTTTCCTTTCATTATCCATAATATCAATCTCCTTTCTTTTAGTAATGAAAGGCACCAAAGTAAAAAGGTGTCACATAACAAGGACACCTTTGAATAATTGATCATTTTTTACGACAAAAACAACCAATATTGTGGGAGTATATAAACTCACCAATTCATTAATGCCTTGCTATGTACTCTGATGTTAAAGTCAATATAAAAATGTAGAAAAAGTTGAAAATAAAAATGTAGTTTTTTTGTAATCAAATTTATATAGTTTCAGATGATTCT
>OCVV012870043.1_pt1 | contig 17803 bp, 7 predicted proteins | sample 1539721 | NCBI WGS metagenome assembly OCVV01 (sample SAMN02144230, study PRJEB22623) | gut metagenome | biome: sheep rumen | host: Ovis aries | place: New Zealand | reverse complement strand
GTCAACATCTTCCGTGACCCTCGCTGGGGGCGCGGACAGGAAACCTGTGGCGAAGATCCCTATATGAATGCTGTACTTGGTGTGCAGACAGTATTGGGTATGCAGGGAAATGACAGCCATTATTTCAAGACACATGCCTGTGCCAAACACTATGCCGTGCACAGCGGACCGGAGCCCCTGCGCCACTCGATGAATGTAGAGCCTACCAATCGTGATTTGTGGGAAACCTATCTGCCTGCTTTCAAGGCATTGGTGAAGAAAGGTAATGTGCGTGAGGTGATGTGTGCCTATCAGCGCTTTGAGGGAAAACCCTGTTGCACCAGTGACCGTTTGCTGATAGACATCCTGCGCAATAAATGGGGGTACGACGGACTGGTGGTGACGGATTGCGATGCCCTCAATAATTTCTATACGAAAGGGCAGCATGAAACCCATAAGGACGGGCTGTCTGCCAGTATTGATGCCATTCTGAATGGCACCGACCTGGAGTGTGGTAAGGTAATGATGTCGTTGGAGGAAGGCCTGAAGAAAGGACTTATCAAGGAGACTGATTTGGACCAGCATCTGCGTAAAACACTGATGGGACGTTTCGAACTGGGTATGTTCGACCCAGCCGACCGTCTGCCATGGGCTAAGTTGGGTGCCGATGTCATCAGTAGTGAAAAAAACAACGAGTTGGCCGTGCAGGCTGCCCGTGAGTCGATGGTGCTGTTGGAGAATAAGGGGCATGTACTTCCTCTTTCTAAACAGATCAAGACACTGGCAGTCATTGGTCCTAATGCCGATGATGCCGCTATGCTGAATGGTAACTATGGTGGTACGCCGACTCAGGCTCATACCCACTCGCTGTTAGAGGGCATCAAGGCTGCTGTGCCTGGGGCCAAGGTTATTTATCAGAAAGCATGTGAGTTGAATGATGAATATGCAACCATTCACCATCTGGCAGACTTCAACGACGGCAAGGGCGTCTTTGTGGAATTCTGGAATAACAAGGAACTGAAAGGCGAACCGGTGAAGACTGGTTATTATAAGGATTTGGCTTTCACCACCTTTGGCGCGTGGGGCTTTGCAGAGGGTGTCAACAATGATTCGCTGTCAGTGCGTGTCAGCGGTAAGTATAAGTCAACCTTTACAGGTGAGATGAAGTATTCGCTGACTTCTGATAACGGATATGTCATCAAGGTGAATGGCAAGGTCATCGAGAAAGCTAAACCATCGTTGCCTCAGGGAGGCTATTTCCATCGTTCTATGAACTATCAGTCATTCCCTGTGAAGGAAGGCGAGGTGTATGACATAGAGATAGAATACCGCCGTGGCGACGGTCAGTTTGCTATGTTGCGTGGTGATATCTGTGAGCGTAATCTGATAGACTTTGCTCCGCTGGCTGAGGCTGTGAAGTCGGCTGATGCCATCATCATCATCGGCGGTATCTCTGCACAGATGGAAGGTGAAGGCGGCGACAAGGCAGATATCGAACTGCCTAAAGTACAGCAGCGACTGTTGCGTACCATGCATGCCACAGGACGTCCTGTCATCTTCGTCAACTGTTCCGGTTCTGCTATCGCTTTCGGCAGTGTAGAAGGACAGTATGATGCGCTGCTTCAGGCCTGGTATGCCGGACAGGGTGGCTCGAAAGCATTGGCAGAAGTACTCTTTGGCGACTATAACCCAAGTGGCAAACTGCCCGTCACATTCTATCGCTCGAACGACGATCTGCCTGATTTTCTCGACTATTCGATGAAGAACCGCACCTATCGCTACTTCACAGGCATACCTCAGTATGCTTTCGGATATGGGTTGAGCTACACTACCTTCCGTGTGGGTAAAGGCAGTCTTTCGGCTAAGTCGATGAAAAAGGACGGACAGGTAACCCTGACAGTGCCAGTGAAGAATACGGGAAAGCGTGAGGGTAGTGAAATCCTGCAGGTTTATGTGAAAGCATTGAACGACCCTGGTGCGCCCATTAAAGCATTGAAGGGCTTCCAGAAACTTACGCTGAAACCAGGCGAGACAGGTGTCGCTAAGATTACGCTGGATGGCGAAGCTTTCGAATACTATGACGAAAAGATAGACGAACTGGCAACCAAGGCGGGACACTATCAGATTCTCTACGGAACTTCTTCGCTCGACAAAGATTTGCAAATGATAGACTTTACAGTCAAATAAAACAAAACGCCCTCGGTTGTTGCCGAGGGCTTTTATGATGCTTATGCGTCTTTCGGACGCTCCAGTTTGTCTTGTTTCAGCGCTTCCACAAAATCACTGATTCTCTGCAATTCGCGAGGAATGCGAATGTTCTGCGGACAGTGGGGCTCGCATTGTCCACAACCGATGCAGTGGTCGGCCTGACGTAACTTGGGTACGGCACGGTCGAGCCCGATCAGGTAGTTGCGGCGCATCTCACGATAGTCTTTGTCGCCCTTGTCGCGTGGTAGGGTGCCCTCGTTCTTACATTTATTATAATGTACGAAGATAGCTGGGATGTCAATACCATAAGGACAGGGCATACAATACTTACAGTCGTTGCAGGGAATGTTGGACAGTCCTACAATCTGTTTGGCAATGTCCTCTTGCAGATATTTCATTTCTTCAGGCTTAAGAGGTTTCAGTGGACAGTAGGAGAGCAGATTATCCTTCAGATGTTCCATGTAGGTCATCCCGCTCAGCACGGTGAGCACTCCCTTGGGGGTTCCTGCATAGCGGAAAGCCCAGGAAGCGATGCTGCGCTCTGGGTCGTGCCGCTTCAGCTCCGTGGAAAGATATTGGGGCAGGTTAGCCAGTCTGCCACCTAACAGCGGTTCCATGATGACGGCAGGGATGCCTCGTTTCTCCAGTTCGGCATACAGATAGCTGGCATCGGTATTGCTGTCGTTGATCTCATTGGCATATTCCCAGTCCAGATAGTTTAGTTCAATCTGCACGAAGTCCCATTTGTATTTGTCATGTTGTGAGAGCAGATAGTCGAACACGGCAATATCACCATGATATGAGAAACCGAGGTTACGGATACGACCGGCCTTGCGTTCCTCTACCAGGAAGTCGAGCATACCATTGTCGAGATAACGCTGATGCAGATTCTCCATACCACCGCCACCGATTGCGTGCAGCAGGTAGTAGTCGATATAATCCACCCGCAGGTCTTTCATCGATTTGCGATACATGGCGATACTGCCTTCACGGGTCTGCGTGGCAGGATTGAAGTTCGACAGTTTGGTAGCTACGAAATACTCACTGCGCTTATGGCGACTGAGTGCGATACCTGTGCAGGCTTCCGATTTGCCTTGGCAATAGACAGGTGACGTGTCGAAATAGTTGACACCATGCTCGATGGCATAATCCACCTGACGGTTGATCATTTCCTGATCGTAATCGTCTTGATTCTCCGTCTTCGATGGCAGTCGCATCATACCATAGCCCAGCAGCGACACCTTGTCCTTGGTGTTTGGATTGATACGATAGGTCATCTTGCCTACAGGCGGTTCCACCTGTTTGGCATACTCCTGAACGGCCTTGATATCTTTCTTCGATTTACAGCCTGTCATAACAGCGGCAGTAGCCAATGCACCTCCTCCCAATAGCTTGAGGAATGAGCGTCGTGATATATCTTTCTTTGTCATATTAAACCTCCTTATGCACTTCGTGTCCTTCTACATAAATAGCTGAGAATGGGCGTGCAGGACACAGATTCTCACACGCGCCACAACCAATACAACGGGCTTCGTTGACAACGGGAATCTTCAGTGACTCCTCGTCGTCAGGGTCGGAGGGCACCATTTCAATGGCTCCCACAGGACAGTGGCGGGCACAATTGCCACACGACACACCGTCGGTCAGTGGAATACAGTTTTTCTTTATCCATACGGCATGACCGATTTGGATAGCAGACTTGTCTTCATGGTGTATGGGTTTGATAGCTCCTGCAGGACATACCTCTGAGCATCGGGTGCATTCTGGGCGGCAGTAACCTCGCTCATAGGACATGGTAGGTTGCATCAGGTGGAGCCAGTCACTGCTGGGACGTAGTACCTCATTCGGACATTCTGATATACAGAGTTGACAGCCTGTACAGTGCTGTGCCATGTTCTTGGCGGAGAGGGATCCCGGAGGTGTCAGTGGTGTCTGGCGCTCTGGGGCGACCTTATCCTCAATCTCAGCCAGTCCGCCATCCGTTGTCTTGGCTTCTTGAGCCATGGCTGCTGTAGCCATGATGGCTGAGGTCAGCAGGAAACTGCGCTTGCTGGGGTCAATAGGGGAATTCTGATTATTCTGAGTCTTCTGAATACTCCGACCGTATTCCAACGCTCCGAACTTGCAACTTTCTATGCAGTCGCCACACACCACACAACGGCTATAGTCAACCTCATGGTTCTTGAAATCGATGCAGGAGGCTTTACAGTTCTTCGTACAGAGTGAACAGTTCTTGCACTTATCGGCATTGAACTGAATCTTCAGGAATGAGAAACGGCTGAGGAACGAGAGCAGTGTGCCTACAGGACAGATGGTGTTGCAATATGTACGACCGTTGCGCCAAGCCAGAACGACTAATACCACCAGTGTGATAGTGGCAATGAGCAGAACGGTGGTGATGTTGGGCAATCCCGTTTCTACATCGTAGAAAGCGTAGTTATCGTAATATTCTGAGATATTGGCCAGCACATTGTTGCCCATCTTATAGAGCGGTTGCAACAGTGTGGTGGCGATACGACCGAAAGCAGAGTAGGGGGCGAGCAGTTGTACAATACTGCCGATACCTGCCACGACTGCTATCACCATGATGCCTAACATCGTATAGCGCAACCACGATATGGCTTTCGAGAAAGTGTAGCGGTTCTTCTTCACTTTCTTACCCAACCATCCGAAGATATCTTGCATGATACCTAACGGACAGATGACACTACAATAAATACGTCCGAAAACGAGCGTCATTACTACCAAGAACACCAGTGCAACCACGTTGAGTGCCAGAATGGCCTCTAACAGTTGCAGCTTCGGCAACCACCTGATACAGGCAATGTCGGATGCCGTTCCTGTGAAATCGACAAACAGCCAAGTGATACAGAACAAAGTCACGGCTGCCAATGCAATACGGATTTTTCTTAGCATAAAAAGTTTTTTGTATAGTTTAATTTCTTATTCCTCTCACAATGAGAATGCTCAGTTCATAGAGCAGATAGATAGGCAGTGCCACCACAAAGAGCGTAAACGCATCGGTGGTTGGGGTAATGACGGCAGCCACAATCAGTATCGCTACTAAAGCATGGCGCCGATAGGTGGACATCAGTTGTCCGTTGATGAGCCCCATGCGCCCCATCAGGGCACAGACTACGGGCAACTCAAAGACCAGTCCCATTACCAGACTCATACCCAACAGCGTATCGACATACGATTGCAACGTCAGCATATTGGCCACATCGGGCGATACCTGATACGTGCCCAGAAAGCGGACCGTAAAGGGAAATACGATGAAGTAGTTGACCAGCGTACCGATGATGAACATCAGATAGGCGGCTCCCACAATCCATACGGCATAGCGGCGTTCGTTCTCGTAGAGTCCAGGTGACACAAAGCGAAAGAGCTCGTATAGTATATAAGGTGAAGCAACGAGTAGTCCGGCATACATCGCCGTCCGCATGTGAATCATAAACTGTTCCGTCAGTCCCGTGTTCATCAAATGAATACTGAAGTCCCTGACTCCCAGCAGTTGGTAGGTGATGAAATCACTCGAACGGGGAGCCAAGACCACCGCAAACAACTCGTCTTTCAAGACGAATGCTATGATGCCGAAAAGAGCTATCGCCCCCAATATGCGAAACAGTGAGAAACGCAGTTCGTCGAGATGGTCCCAGAAGGTGATGCCAGCTGTTGGCGCTTTTAATTCTTCACTCTTCACTTTTCTCTTCTTTCACTTCCTTGTCGTCCACCTCTTTCATTCCGTCCTTGAAACTCTTCACACCCTTGCCCAGTCCTTTCATCAGTTCGGGAATCTTTTTCCCTCCAAACAGCAACAGGACAATAAGGGCGATAACGAGAATTTCGGTCATTCCTAATCCAAACATATCTTTGCCTTTAGTTACTTTATCGTTGGCAAAGTTAAGGTTTTTTTTTTGAATATCTTGTTTGATTGAAGAATAATTTGTAATTTTGCGATAAATTTTACGATGATGACTATGGAACTTGAATTTTTATTGCGCCTTTTCTGTGCTGCTCTGTTGGGTGGACTGATTGGCTTGGAGCGTGAATACAGATCGAAGGAAGCCGGTTTCCGTACCCACTTTTTGGTGGCTATGGGCTCCGCCTTGTTTATGATCGTGTCGGCTTACGGTTTCGGCGATGCCATGTATCATGATTTGCAGCGTTGGGATGTATCGCGTATTGCCGCTCAGGTGGTAAGCGGTATCGGTTTCATCGGTGCTGGTACCATTATCTTCCGCAAGACGGAGAATATCGTCAGCGGACTTACTACAGCTGCTGGCGTATGGGTAACGGCAGCTATCGGTTTGGCTTGTGGAGTAGGCATGTATATTATTTCCATCGGCAGTACGCTGATGGTATTGGCAGGACTGGAAGCATTCAACTACTTCCTCCATAAATTCGATAAGCACAAACCGTCTTAACCCTTATAGCTCAAGGCAGCACCGATAGCGGTGCAGAATTCTGAGTACTTGGGAATGTGGAAGTGTACATCATAGATTCGTTCGAGCATGGGGTACACTTCTTTGCATTCTGGATAAAGCGTCAGATTACCGATCAACACAAAGTCTTTGATACCTGTGTTCAGTGCCGACAGAATGGCGGCTGAACCAATGGTTTGCAACACCATCACGATGATGCCCAAAGCAATGTCTTCCTTGGGCGCATCATATTGTGCCTTTGAGAATAACGATGCGGTAGCGTCCATCGGCAGTCCTGGCAACGGATGGGTGGAAATGTCACCAATTCGCAGATTGATGTTGCGGATATCACCCTGTATGGCAAGACTCTGAATCTGTTTCGGATCACGGGTGTTCAGCATCACACGGGCCAAGCCTTGCAGCGTTCCGCCTCCGATACCGAGACCTCCGATATGGCGAATCTTATCGCCTTCGCACTGCACAAAACTCGTACCAGTACCCATCGACACCACAATCGCCTTGTCGAGACCACTCTCAAAGCGGGCTCCCAGACCGTCGGCAATAAACTCGTCAGTCTTCTGGGTAGGCAGTCCGTAAACGAGTTCGTTGATATAAGAAGCTCCCACTCCCGTTACCATGACCTGTTCGACATCCTGCAACGATATTTGGTTGTCGTGCAGATATTTGCCGAAAGCCCCATAGAGCGATGTAACAGGGTCGGCAGCAGAAATACGGATAGGTGAAACCACACGCTTATTGCGCAGTCCTACAATCTTCGTGGTGGATATACCCACATCAATTCCAATAATAATTCCCATTGCTATTTTATGATTTGATGGCAAAGGTACAAAGTTTTTTTGAATACTTAGCCCTTTATGCAGAAAAATTCAAATTGTTTTGTACCTTTGCATCCGAAAAGCGTGAAAATGGATGATGAAACATTTCCGGCCTGCAATGGGGGTGGGGATTGCTTCGTACGGATATACTCCACAAACTGGGGCGCTCTGAGGAGGCTTACAATCCTCTGTCTGAGGTACAACTAAGGTTCTCACGCGCGCACTCTAAGAATTTTCATTTTTAATATCACAATATCACCAACTAATATCATTTGACGATTATCTTTCGAGTGGTACCATCTTCATATTGGACAATGTTGATGCCCTTCTGGGGGCGCAATAGTCGTTGACCGCTGATGGTATAGTAGGTAACGGGTTTCTTATGAGTCTTCTCCTCGTCGATACCTGTTTCGCCAATAATAAAGTACTCAAAGGTCGCTACACGGCTCTCCTGTTGATCACCTTTTACAGCATATACATTGAGGATGGTATGACTGTCAATGGTGATAGGACCGGTATATTGTTTACGTGTACCATTTTCATCGCATGGGCAAGTGCCGTCAAGGGTGTACCAGATGGTAGCTCCCTCTGTGTCACAACTAAGGGTAACTGTTTCTCCTTTTACCAAACTGGTTCCGCTAATACGAGAGGCTGTTGGAGTTGCCACTGGCATTTCATCAGCACCTACCACACTGATCATCGTTGCAGTAGTGATATCTGTTCCTTCGAGTTGCAGCGTGAGATTGGTCGTTCCCTGTCGGTCGCCCCGAATCGTAATACGTGCTAACCCCGTTTCATCAAACTCTCCGACAGCAACAACTGTAGCCATATATCCTGTAGATACTGTTGCTATCACCTTTCTGCCCTTGGCTGCAGCACCAGGATATGCTAACACAGAGAAAGTCCGTTCACCGTCAAGGGGCACTTCTACCTGTGTGTCAACACCTAACTGGCGTACTTCACTGACTACAGTGAACTCTTGCTGATAGTCGGTTTGCATTTGCAAACCGGTATAACTCTCCACTTCATGACGAACGGTTAGGGTCAGTTTCTCGCCAACAGCAACTGGTGTATTTGGGCGCAGATAAAGACGACGTACATATGAATCGTTGCCCTCGTAGGATTGTGCCCAGTCTTGCATTTCCACAGAGCACTCAATCTTTTGTCCACCTTGTGAAAGCCAGATATTATTTAGGAGCGTACTTGGTCGCATATATTTATTGAACTCAAGTGTAACCACATCCTCATAGGCTCTGGCCGATTGTACACTGGGCAATGCATTCTGGCGAAGTTCAAGATTTATATCCAGTTGTGGTGGTGGCACGGGCAACCAATCGCTATAGGTTGTCTCGAAGCCTTCCTTCTCTACCTTCACCTGCCATAAACCAGCAGGTACATCCCAAGCATAGCGTCCTTCGGCGTCAGTGAAGAGCGGATTCTGTTGACCATACTCCGTTGCCTTCCATAGTACTGCCTCATCGTGCTGGTCGCCCCATTCATCTTCCTTCGTCTCCTTATAATAGATGGTAGTGGTGGCATTCTCCACACGGTTGTCTGGCACTGCCTCATAGACGTAGCCAGAAGGGTCAATGGTGACGCGTACATCTTTGAACGATTTCTTGCGATTCTCTGCGTAGCGCTGTTCTGCCAACCAACTGGTTCGGATTTTCTTCTTCCAGTCTTCATGGTCGCAATCCAGAGCATTGATACGCTCGTAATATTTTTGTACGTTGTCGCTATACCATATTCCATTTGCATAGTTGAGTGCCATCTTACCTAAGGCAACTCCAGCTCCCCCCAAAACGGCATTAAGTGAATAGCCGGCTGTAATGGGGATGGCCATCACGCCCTTGTTCATTGCCTCTAAACTTCCTATGTCTGCTGAAGCCAATGCAGTGTACCATATCGATTGAGCGACAATAAAAGTGCCTATTTCCTTTTTAAGCTGTGTGGCTGCTGCTTGGTCGTCCTTGCATGGATTGGGTACTGATGCTTCGAGTGCCAACAATCTCTTAACTTTATCAACACCTTCCATAATGTCGTTAATAAGGCCCACATACGATAACACATTGCCAATCTTGCCTATGACCTTTGCAGAACTTTGGATAGCTTTAACCACAGGTGTGTTGGCAGGAGCGTTTGAAAAGATTTCAAATGCTTCTGACGGATTAAGACCATAGTCTTTGAGACAGAACGCGATTTTATCGATACCGTCCGCCAACCATTTCCATGCTTTGAGTGTACCCAACGATGCCTTTTGGGACAGTGTAAGTGGGGGCGCACCCGCAACCTGATATGTTTTTTGGATGTAAGTGATTGCTTTGGAGGCTTCCATGATTTGCGGCGCTACCCATTTACGAACCATATCAGCACCATTCTTAATGTCGCTAACCGCTGCCGTAATCAACGTCAGTGTGTTATTGATACCGTTCCACCACGCATCATAATCAAAACCGCCTCCAGCGCGGGCACGCGACAATGCTTTTGCTGCTTCGCCCTTTATTTCTATGCGTATGTCGGATGAGAAGTCAACATAGACGCTATGCTCCTCTGAAGTCAGCAGATAGATTTTGTGCCCGTCTGTTGTGTTCAACTCTTCATATCCTTCGCTGAGCAATTGTGCAGCCGTCAGGCCAGTAGCATGGCCAACAGAAATCCTTTCACCAAGATCGGCACTGAAAATGCTCATATCGCTCATCGTGTTTTCAGTGAGATTCAGTTCTGCAATGACTTTGTCTGCATATTCGATGGCGTCTTCAAAGGTCATTCCCTCAGGTACTTCTATATCTGCTCCTGACGGATCAAATCCTAATAACTCAAAAATATCGTCTAATGCAGCCAATCTCTGCGCGGCATCCCCACCGGTCATCACATCTAACAATCTGTCGATTTCCGTTTGGAATGAGCTGATGTTATTGCTAATAGCCGTTAGGTAATTGTTGTTGATGTATAGTGCATCAGCATCAGCCTTCACGTCATGTTTGTCCTGCAAATAAGTAACATCGATATTATTAACAGCATCTTCCTGTAAGGACACTGATCCCACCCAAGTTCCAGTCTTTTCCTCGTAGAAACAGTTGACATAATGTATCTTACCTTTCACGGTATAGGCAAGAACGGTCACATTGCTCACGGCATTGGGATCCGAAGAATTAAACTCAACAGAGAAGTTAAAGGGGTTTGCTTGGTGAACATGACAAACGTAATGTATGTCATCTATTTTCTCTGGATGCTCGAAGTCGAAGTCAATCATCCCGCCTTTCTTATAGTCAAGCATACCAGCAAAGGGATAGGTCATATACACGTGCTTGACGTATATCATATCCTGATCGTAAGTCACGAATGAAGTCTCAGTAGTAACATCGATTCCACGTGGAGTGGTGATTACTGCATGCATCGGTATCTTGGAAAGATTTGGATACTGTGACAGTTCGACATAGGTAAACCATGTTCCGTCACTCTGAGCATGAGCCTGTCCAACTTCTACACCGTCAGCAAAAATATGTACATAACTCAATGCCGGGGCTGTGCCACGAACATAGAGGTTGCTGAGATTGGAGATCGTCTCTGCTACAGACATCGTGATGCCTTTCACCTCGCAACTGACCGTGCCGATGGGTTGCATAACCTCTCGTCCACCCAAACTGAACAGAGCGTAAGCCTGTGGACGGAGTATGCCAGCATCAGTAGCTGTGATGATAAAGCGCGTCACCTTGTCGATATCTTCCAAAGGGATTGGGATGGTGACACGACTGCCGTTGACGGTGGCACCGCTGACTATCTTAGTGCCTGTCATCACCGAACCGGGCACCATCTGTCCGCATGACGGGATATCAACTACCAGTCGGACATTAGATATCTTATCTTTATACGCTGGTTTGAACACAAACTGGGAACGCAGGGTTACATTGCTGCCTGCTCCCACTTCACTCTTGTTGAGCATCAACAGTGTACTGTCCACATTGGTGTAATAGCGGTCGCGCTCATTGAATATGGGTACTTTTTCTATGAGGACTTTGCTATATTTACCACTAGTCACCGTGACATCGCTCTGTGCGTAGTCAACACCTTTCTGCAGTCCTACCGCCTCATACTCGCCAATGCTGGGTAGTTTTCCATACATGGTATTATCGCCCATCACTACCAACGTGTAGTTACCATCCTTCAGACCTGTAATGATTTGTCTGGCTTCACTGAAAGGATAAGCATTGAGAAACAGTCCATTGTTGTCGTAAAGCAAAGCATTAACAGCACTATTATCTGTCTGACTGAACGAGGCTTCGATTCCGCCTAATTCCTTCAGCGGTATAGTAACCGTTGCTGAGTCGTTGCTACCAATAGTGAGTGTTACCTCTGTCGGCATAAAGGCATCCTTCCTACTGGATGCTGTCAGACGGATGCGGTCGCCAACCTTTGAATGATGTAACAATATAATCTGTGGATACTGCACACTCAGACTGTCTATTGCTTCACCTGTTGTCTCGTTAAAGGCAGCAATGTCCACATTACGATAGTCCGTATATTGATCGGATGTGCTTCCCGTTTCTCCCTCAACAGCACTTTGAGTAAAGGGGAGAGCATAGTTAATCACAGAACCTTTCAGGGAGTTGAGAACAATAGTATCTGTGAGGTTAGTAGTCGTTACCAGTTCCTTTCGGCTTGGTACATATCCGTATCTTGATGCACTCAGTACCACATTACCAGAAAGCGCACGTAACGAGAAGCGTCCCGATGCATCAGATGATGTAACAAACGACTTGCCGATCATGCCATTCACTTGTTGAGACACTGTTACCGTTGCCGCCAACCGTTCTCCATTCTCGCTCATCACCACACCGTTTACCGTGATAGAATCCATCATCTGGAGGGTGACCACCTGTGCGTCATCATCTTTACCGACGAAGACTTCCTTCTTAGCGGGTTGCAGATAGCGCGATGCGAGCAGGTTAGGAAGCTTGACTTCATAATAGACAGCAGTACCGGCTATCTGCTTGTTGAGTTGATAGGTATCGCTGAGTCGTGCTCCCTTGGAATCGTTCCATACCACTGAAACCTGTTCAGTAAGATCCGTGCCTACGGGATTCTGCACCTTCACACTGAGGTTGTGCATTTTGCGCAACTGACCGAGTGGCAGTTCCAATGTCTTATCGGCCACAATGACGGTATCTGTCTGAGCTAAAATAACATTGCCTGGCGTTAGCAACTGGGCCACTACATGGGCTCCCACAGGAATATTGCGGAAGAGATAACTCGGCTTCTCGTCCACCACATAACGTTTGGTATCGTCGTTGAGTAGATTAGTCAAAAGGATTGACATGTTCTGATAGCGTCCGTCATGATGGTCTTGGGGGAGAGAGACAGTGATATTCTGGGCATCTTCTTCCTCAATAGGCAGAATGGTAACAAACTTGCCCCACTTGGCATCTGCCTTATAGACTGCTACCGACTGTTCTGGAACATATAGCCGTACAGTTTTCACTATATCATCGAGGGTGTTTCCATCAACCTTCGGAGGAGTGATAGCATAGACAGTCAAGTCCTCCAAACCCGTCAGAGAACTGAAGAACGAAACGTCGTAAGGCTTATAAAACCCTTTCAGCGAAGCTGGCAACAGTAGTTTACGGATGCTGGGTAGCTCATAGTCGGAAAGTGCACTCAACATATCGGTAGTAATCTTAGTTCCGCTGCCATCATAGAACTCGCCAACATCACCCGATGAGACTGTCAATGACAGATGGTGGGCATTGCGCAGGTCAAGCACTTCGAGACTGGTCATATCGTAGAAAGGCAGACTTTTCAATGGCTCCTCCATCCGATAGTGACTGCTATATTGTGCTCCTCCAGAGATATCTCCTACAATCGTCAGGCGTCTCACTTCGGATGATTGGAACTGGTATTCGTTGCGTAGTTCTGCAAAACTAAAGGATAAACCTTTCGCAGTATTGCGCCCCTTCAGCGTGTTGTTGATGAACACCTCGCCAGTGGAGGCCGTCCAACGATTGGTTCCAGGGTTGCCTGGCGTTTCGTCGTAACCAAAGTTGTTGTTGTCATCACCTGGTGCATCAGGGTCGTAGATGGCAAAGGCAGTCAGTGTGACAGCATGTTTGGGCATGACGAAAGTATATACATTGATTTGATAACCATTATCATACTTATAAGTCATCTGTCCTTCCCACACCGTCTTGTCATCGAGTTGTAAGTGAGAGAAACGCCAACCATTGCTGCTGGCACGCACATAGACACCTACGGAGTCGCCAGCATAGACACCTACTTCGGGAAAGTATTCAAACTGGCCATTGGGTTTACGCCAAGCAAAACCGCTATCATCGTAATTGCCGTTTTTGATGACATAGAACGTGACGTCAAGATGATGTGCCTGTTCTGACTCGACCTTCAAAGAATAGTTTTCCTTCTGTATCTGAGGTTCGGATGGAGACTGGGGCACATACTTCATCCAGGCTTCGACGATGCAGTCGTGTGCAGGCATGGTGAAAGTAATGGTGCGAGTCAGAGCCATACCGGTATCGTCGAGAACAGCATCAGAAACTGGATTACCATCCCCTTGGTCAACGCCATCAACAATCCACTTCTCGACCGTGAAACCATATGTCCCATAGCAATAGAGAGTAACTTGCTGACCAGCCTCAACAGAGACACCGCTCTGTAATTCCTCATCATAATAACGGTTGGTACCCACGTCACCCCATGGGTTGAAGACTCCCGAGCCGACATTCATACCCTGAAGGGTCTCTTCCGGCATTCCCTTCACCTTAAGGGTATATGCTTGTAGTGTGAGTGTAGTCAGTGTGCAGAAAAGTACTGCGATATATCTTGCTATATTCTTCATAATCGTTCCTCCTTTCTTACTTCATAATAATCTTTTTCCCATCCTTGATGTAAATACCTGGTTTCAATACTCCATCGACCTTTTGGCCTTGCAGATTGTAGATTGGTAAGCGTTTTGTCGGTGTTGAAACAGACGGAATAGCCGTAGCACTATTTGCAAAACTTACAAGGAAATGGCGAGTGCCAGTAACCGCATGGAAAGAATAGGTGGTTTCATCCAGCAGTGTGATAATACCCGTAGCTAAATCCTTCAAGTAGATACCTGTTCCAGTGTGTTTGCCTAAAGATAGGGTATAATCACCTTCGGTGGCAATATCCAAACAAAGAGTGATGCCTTCAGCTGGTGTAGGACGCTCGTTGATGCTCAGTTGTTTATCATCTTCCACCGTATAGAGCATCGACATTCCTTGTGACATCAGCTTTGGAGCATCACAGGTAGGTTCAAAGGCTATTTGAGCCCTTTCATTAAGTACGATACGTGTACGATCGTGCTGTCCGTCACCAATCACGTGAATATCAAAGAGTTGTCTGTTTTCTTCTGCCGCACGACGCAAAGCTTGACTGCCAGATGGTTGGCTGGCTAAGAACTGTGGATAGCTATGATAGCGCCCTGATGCCGGCATATTGATGGTTGGCTGCACGTCATTATACTGTACGAAGAAGGCCTGGAAGGGTTTCAACAGCATATCGTCGTCATCGCGCGTGTAGGTATAATAATGTTTGGTATAATAATCAGAAGTTTCGAATTCTGTATCTTTTCCATAAACCATATACGGCACTTTGATGTCACTGGCTGACATTTGATAGTAGGCAGGGAATGTATTTCCTACCAAATTCCATCCACGGTCTTCCACATTAGTAGCAGGATAATCCTTCAATGTAATGGTGCGCTGTTGGGCAAACATATCGTTTGTCACTGTCTGGGCGGGCAACTTCAATTGGAAATCATAGTAGTTGCTGTATTGAGGCTTGCCCGATGAATAACTCAAAATGAAACCCTCTCCTGCAGGAATCACTTCGCTGGCCCCTATTTCTTTCCAGTTGCCCAATTCATAGTAATAAGCAGTATTTGCCTGCGGATTACCTTTAGCACGGGCCTCACTATCGTAACGGCGGACAGAGGCGACAAATGGAAGCGATCCCGTTATGTCACAGGGTCTGATAGGGTAAGGCAGACAGAGGTAATACCAGTCGCTTGTCCTTGCATCCTGACCTGTGAGGTTGACAGCAAGATTCTGTGCTGTAATAGCCGTAGTGTTGATCAATGAACTACAGAAGTCATCGTTGGCATTACGCAAATCGGTTGCACCTACAATGGAACTGATGGTGATGTTGGATTCGAAGTTTTTAAGAGCGAGTGTCTGGCTGCCTTTAACTTCGATGTGTCCACCATGATGGTGATAAGCATCGTCATAGAGCAGCAACTGGGGCGTGTTAGTTGGCCGATTACTGTCATCGTAAGTGATGTAACCCTGTTCTACAGCAATGATATCGGCCTCTGTCTCGGCAGGCAGAATGGTTTTCAAGTTCCACCAACCTTTGGCACTCTTATAATCAGCTAATACGACTTTTGGTACATAGAGACGAAAGATGTTGTACTTTTCATCCTGAGCAGAAATGAGGATACCATCTTCTGGAGGTGTAAGGGTGTAGAGCGTGATGCTCTCCAAGGCATCGTTGTCGTCAATGCTATTACCAACTTTAGTGATGGTGGAGGGAAGGATAAGATGACGCACTGAGAGATTAGGCTCTCTGCCATCATGACCTCGTAATGCACTCATATCGAAAGAACATACGCGATATTGCATACCTTCATAAGTGACAAAGGCTGGAATCTCTACAGTCTCTTTCTGTGCATCAATACTGGTGATGTAGGCTTGTCCGTTGTAGTCTAACCGATACTGCACATCGTCTGCTGTCACATTGCCATTCTGATAACCAGCAGCACGAGAGGCAGCACGAGCAATAACAAATCGGTTGTCGCAAACACCGGTCGGCGCTGTGAAGTGATAGGGTTGGTTAAGCAGGGTAGTGATACCTGTCTTAAAGTCTGTCAATACCAAGGAGGAATCAGCAATGATACTGTATTCGCCTTCTTCAGCAAAATAAGCGCCCAGCTTTACCTGTTCCCCTTCGTTCAAACACTGTTCGCTTATTGCGTAATGTGTTGCATCTGATCCTATTATATATAATATGGTATGGTTGTTGTCTATCTCTTGAAATTTAGTGGCATCCACTCCAATCTCATAGTTTGCTGTGGCATCGGGGTTAATCACAAGTCGGGTGCGATCTATCAGCTCGTTCTTACGAAGCAATTGAAGATTGAACACTTTTCTGTCTGGATGGAGGTTATGGGATGGCGCTCGACGGCGGCTATTGGAACTTGACGCATCCAGTTCTTTCATAAACGCTTCGTATTCCTCTATCGACTGGAAACGCCCGTATTGCGGCATGTCTAATTTTTCGTATCCCAAAGGGCGCTGGATGAAGAAACTCTCGAAGGGATTGAGCACATAGTCATCGTCTATGGGACTATAGGTGCGATAGCGCTGAGTATTCTTATCATAAACGGTAAAGGGAACACCTGGTAAGAAATATTTGGTGCTATAGAAACAAGGATAGGGATTACCCACCAGATTCCAAGAACGGTCACAGTCAGCCTGAGCGGCATATTGTTGCAGGGGAATCTGTACATCTTGATTCGTGAAGATACGATTTTTAGTGGCGTTGTTCTGGGCTGTAAAAACCAGTGTAGCACCGTCACACTTTTCCCAGTCGAAGGTGACGGAGATAATGAAGCCCTCTCCGGCATGGAGCGTGCTGTCATTAGTCTGTTTTACCCAAACCTCGTCAAACTGGGCATTGGCTCTTTTTTGACCTGCATATTTACGGATAGCCCATTGAACACTCTTTCCCCCCGTAATGTGCATGTCACTGATTTTTGCATCAAAAGGCAGGGAAGTGAAAGCCCAATAACCATGTGAGGTGCTCCACTGAGTGAACCGCATTGAGACCTTGACGCTGTCAGCACGCATCGGTCCATCTGTATAAAGTGATGGCCAAACATCATCACGAGTTGCTAAGAAATTCCCAGAGGTCGATGTTGAGAGAAGGGCTGTCTCGTCCTGATCGGTCTCATGAATATAAGTGCCGAGGGAGAGTGTCTGACTACTTCTCAGTAGCATCTTACCGGCAAAGACCAAGTCATTCTTTAAGATGCCATGGGCAAGTGTCAGGTTTGGTTTGTTAGTAGGTATATCATCGCCAATCAGTGAATAGTTGAAGGCAACCCTATAGTTCTTGGCTGGTTCACCGTCATAGTTGCGGAAAGATTGGAAATGATCCCATCCGCGTTCTAATACATAATTCCCCGTTGACGGAATGGTCAGTACACGCCCATACATCTTTCTGTCAGTCGTTTCATCGCCTCGATAGCATCGGAAAAGTCCTTCGCCATCTTCATACCGCTTGGTGATTTCGTAAGCTTGCTTGTCGTAATTCCATTGTGAA
>OCVV012862218.1_pt1 | contig 17803 bp, 14 predicted proteins | sample 1539721 | NCBI WGS metagenome assembly OCVV01 (sample SAMN02144230, study PRJEB22623) | gut metagenome | biome: sheep rumen | host: Ovis aries | place: New Zealand | reverse complement strand
GACGAAGAAATGGTTTTTATTTGTTTTCATCGGTTTTTATTTGTTTTTTCTTCGTCCGCCGAAGGCGTAATTCTTACATCGAACTCACGTTAAGCAAATAAGTAAGTGAACAAATACAGTTTATCCACTTTGCAGGAATAGAAGTCAGAAAGTGAGCGAGGTGACTTTTTCGAGTCGGGCTTTGAGGCGAGGCATGGAGTCCTTGCGGATGCAGAGGGTCATGGAACAATCGTTGTCGAAAGATTGGGAGAGAATCTGAGGGTTCTCTTCCTTCACGATGCGCATCACATCGTTCATAAAAGGATATTCAAAATGGATGGTGATGTCCTCATCGACGGTCTTCTCGATGATGTCGGCAGCCGCAATGGCTTCGGCTGCTGCCTGACGATAGGCCACGATGAGACCAGAGGTGCCGAGTTTCACACCACCGAAATAGCGCACCACGATGATGAGGATGTCGGTGAGTTCGTTGGAATTGATTTGTCCGAGGATGGGCTTTCCAGCCGTGCCAGAAGGTTCGCCATTGTCGTTGGCCCGAAAGTCCAGCCGCTCCGCCCCCAACATATAGGCATAGCAGACGTGGCGGGCATCATAGTATTTCTTCTGATACTCAGCCACATGTTGCTTCACCTCCTCTACAGAACGCACAGGAATAGCAAAAGCGAGAAACTTGCTGCGCTTCTCGCTATAAGTGCCTTCCGAAAGACTCTTTATCGTTCTGTAGGAATCCATTTTTAGTTAGAAGTTAGGAGTTAGGAGTTAGAAGTTAGGAGTTAGAAGTTAGGAGTTAGGAGTTGGCTATCCTGCTGGTTTTCTCATTGAGAGCAAGCCGCAAGGCAACTCCTAACTCCTAACTCCTAACTCCTAACTTAACTTATGTATCACAAGACCACTGCGGAGTTTCGGCTCAAACCACGTGGCCTTTGGGGGCATGATGTTGCCCGAATCGGCAATATCCATGATTTGCTGCATGGTGACAGGATAGAGTGCCAAAGCGGTCTTCATCTCACCACTATCCACACGGCGCTTCAGTTCGCCAAGACCACGCAAACCACCCACGAAGTCGATGCGCTTGTCGCGGCGCAAGTCCTTGATGCCCAAGATGTCATCGAGAATCAACTTGGAAGAAATGCTGACATCGAGCACACCGATGGGATCATTCTCATCGTATGTACCGGGCTTGGCCTTGAGCGAGTACCACTCCCCTTCCAGATAAAGCGAGAACTCATGCAGTTCCTTGGCGCGATACTCCTCCTTGCCCTTCTTCTCCACGATGAAGTTCTTCTCCAATGCCGCGATGAACTCTTGAGGAGTCAAACCGTTCAGGTCCTTAATGACACGATTGTAGTCGAGAATGGTCAACTGGCTGGCAGGGAAACAAACTGCCATGAAATAGTTGTACTCCTCATCGCCACGATGGTTCGGATTTTGCTTTGCCTTCTCTGCACCCACCAGGGCTGCAGCAGCACTGCGGTGGTGTCCGTCGGCAATGTAGAGGTTGGGCATCTGGGCAAAACGCTCCGTGATGGTCTTGATGTCCTCATCGTCGCTCACCACCCAGAGTTTGTGACCAAACCCATCAATGGGTGCCACAAAGTCATACTCAGGCGTAGTCTTGGCATACTTGTCGATAAGTCTGAGCAGCACCTCATCGTCGGGATAGGCAAAAAAGACAGGCTCGATGTTGGCATCGTTCACACGCACATGCTTCATGCGGTCCTCCTCCTTGTCGGCACGGGTCAGTTCATGCTTCTTGATGACACCCGTCTGATAATCACCGCTATAAGCACCCACCACAATGCCATACTGCGTCTTCTCCTTACCACCATTGGCCGGAAGACACGAGGTCTGTGCATAGATGTAATACTGTTCCTTCTCATCCTGCACCAGCCAGCCTTTCTCCTGGAATTTCTTGAACTGTCGGGCAGCCTCCTCATACACACGTGGGTCATACTCGCTGGTGCCTGGCTCGAAGTTGATTTCTGGCTTAATGATATGATAAAGCGACATCTCGTTGTCGCCAGCCTCTGCACGTGCCTCCTCTGAGTCCAGCACATCGTATGGGCGGCTCTCCACTTGTTCCACATACTGTTTGGGTGGACGCACCCCCTTGAATGGTTTTACTATTGCCATAAATCTTTATATTCTTTGTGTCAGTTTGGGTTTCGGGTTACAAAGGTACAACCTTTTTCCCAACCCCACAAATATCTGGCCAAGAAAACACCCATATATATTTCTCAGTCAAACAAAATCCGTTCAATTCGTTTAATTCGTGGCTACAAAAAGAAAGGGTGCACCCCATGTTTGAGATGCACCCCTTCCATCATTGTTCAACCTCCGCCCAGCGCGTGGGCTGGTTAAGGCTCCGGGTCGTCGGGTTCCTGCTCCGAGATGGACTCGTTCTCGTCGATGGTGAGCTTCGAGAGCATGTCCTTGAAAGCCCCTCCAGGATAGAAGGCAATCTTCTTCACCTTCACCGTCTCCAGCGTCACCTCCTTCAGCGAGCGCGCCACCTTCGAGTTGAACACAGGCTTGAACGAGCCGAACGAACCCAGCGACACACCGTGACCCAGTTCCATGTAGTGCACCAGCGACGTGAGCAGCGCATCCACCACAGCCTTCGTCTGCGCCTGGTTCACGCCCACAATCTGGATCATCCCGCACAGCTGGTCGTAAGTCACCTGCGGGTAAGTCAGCTGTCTGAGCTTGTACACCTCAGGCTTCTCCTCGCGGAACGTCAGGCGCATCTTCGCCTTTCTTGCAATCATTCCCATAACTTGTCTCTCCTTTCTTTTTTAACTGTTAGACATTCATTTTCAAACACTTATATAGCCGTTGCAACAACATATATTTTTCTTTTCTTCAACCACGGATTTAGCGAATTTCACGAATTTGACTCCGTCTTCTGAATCTGCTCAATCCGCTTAATCTGTGATTCCTAAAAAATTCGTTTAATTCGTTTAATTCGTGGTTCTAAAAATTTCATTCGTTGTCCACTCCTTCATTGTCAATCTCCACCCACATCTCCTCACCCTTCCTGTACGCTTCATACAGCAGTTCGTCCAGCCTTCCGTACACCTCCTTCCCGTTCCTCATCCCCCGCTTCTTCGCATACTCCACTTGCTCGCCCGTCACCTCATCCGTGTAGTAGTGATACACAGGCTCGCCCACCATCACCCTGCCCGCCTGCTGCGGACGGAACACCCCGTCGTTATACCCGAAGTACGTCTGCCGATGCCCGGGACACTTGACCACCCGCACCCCAATCGCCGAGTAAGGACTGCCCCCGCAAGCCAGCCTCCACCTGCCCCTCGGCAGACAGCACCCCGACGCCCCCGGGAACACCTCCGCATAATCCCTGAACCTCACCTCGCGAGCCTCACACACCATCCGTGGCTCCTGCTCGCCCTCCATCCAGACCTCCATCACACTCTTCGTGACGGCCTCGTCCCCATAATACCTGTGCAACTTGATTTCCATATAGACATTCGTTTTTTAAGACCTTCGCCCAGCGCGTGGGCTGGTTCGTTTTTTCGTTTTCTTTTACGACACAAAGTTACGGATTTTTCTTGATATACGCAAGTATTTAACTGATTATTTTTCAACAATTTTCAAAGTTTTTTGTCTGTGATATTTTTTTAAGAAACGCCCCATTCGCCGTCCTATAAAAATCCGTTCTATTGGCTTCGCCGAGCTGAAGGTTCGTTTTAATTCGTTGTTAAAAACGTGTTCACCGTTACCGTAATTACAGCAGTGCCGTTGCTGTAATTACGATAGTGGCGTTGTCGTAATTACGGTTGTGGAAGTGGGGAAATTACGGTTGTTTCGTTAGGGGGTTGAGGTTGTCGGTACGGGAGTGGCATAAAGGTGGTGATGCAGGTGGAATTATCGGTTTATGGATCGTCCCCCCCTTTTTTAGTTTTTGTTTAGTTTTTGAAGATATTTATAAATCATACAACTAATTGAATAGGAGTGCTTTATGTGATACGATTTTAGTTTTTGCCAAGTTGTGCAGAAAAACTATTTATTTTTCATTCTTTTCTATAAAAGTTTTTAGAGAAAAGAGACAAAAACTAAAAAAGGAAGAGACATCCGACTGATCCCCAATAGAATGAGAACACAATCGGATGCCCCAAAAACTAAAAGAAAACTAAAAGGAACTATACGAGATGACGACTGATGATGAAGTCAGCCACGTCGTACTTGAACTGATCTTCAGGTGCCACATGCTCGCAGAGATGAGAAATGAGGAACGGGGCGATGTCCTGCATGTGGCGAAGTTTCTCTTCCCATTCTTCGATGGCATCACGGTCGGGATAGACCATGACAATACGCCCACGCAAGGGACTGAGCACCGAGCGTTTGAGCATCCCCTTGTTACCTGTCGCCACCCACAGGAACTCTGGGCGTTCACAGGCTCCGACAAGAGCGTTCTTGGGACTTTCCACCAGGATGACAGGAGCGGTCGGATAGCGTGGCAGAAGGTGCGCACCGAATAGGCAGTCATTGTCAAACTGCGCACCGGCAGGCAGAAGTCCCTGTTTGGCGAGTTGCGCGCCCAGCCAGAAGCAGTGACGCTTGTCACTCTTGAGGAAATCAGGCGACGTGGGAGCGGTGCCGTAGTGTTGCACCTTGATGTTATGCACACGCCCTTGGGTGTCGATGCTCGGGAAGAGTACTGAATCGGGATAAGTGCCTGTATCGAGGCATCCGAGGCTGTACTCTTCTGTGAGATGCTGAACGAGTACTGGGTCAAAGATGCGCCTGAGCCCTTGGCTGAAGGAGTTGTCTGCCGAAAGATGTTGCTCCACATAATCCATCGGAATGTAAGTGTACGCTTTCGGCTCGACTGGCTCAACAGGCTTTGTCTTCCGATGCAGAAGAGCTGCTGGGCCGTCCCCATAGATGCCAAACAGACGCCCGATGATGTCACAAGCCTGCTGGAAGGTGCACCCTTCGTGCTGCATGACAAAGTCGATGGGCGAGGCAGTCTTGCCACAGGCATAGCAATGGCAGTGGCTGCGCTGATGAGGTGCATCGTCATAGAGTGCAAGCGAGGGGTGCTTGTCATCATGCCAAGGGCAAAGAGTGAACTGAGTGCTGCCCCGCTTGACCACAGAGCCGTAATGTTCGGCAAGTGTGGTGAATGGCACGGCGTTGAGACTCGTCGTGTCGTAGTGAAGAATGTGTTGATTAGTTGCTTGCATCGGGATTCAGTTTGAGATTAAACACTACCTGATTGCCGTAGGTGGTGCGAGTCACGTTCAGCGACTCCAGACGGTCGAAGAAACGTTGCTTTCCCACAGGACGGAGCATGTCGTTATAGCAAAAGCCCTTGTACTTCGCGAACAGGTCTTTGCCAGTGGTGGTGAAGGTCTCATCTCGTTCACAACATTCATAGAGGAACAGTTGGACAGAGTCCGACTGCAGGCGGAAACGTTCGAGTTCCTTTTGGCAGACTTCACACGGCGAGAACTGCCCGCGACCCATGAACTGTGGCAGAGCTTCAAGCACCCAGTTGAGGATGCCTGAGAGTTCGCTACACAACTTGGCAGAGAGGTTGACATCTGCTTCCTGTTCTGTGATGGTGCGTCGGAAAGGCAGAATAAGCCAACGGCGGTAGAAACCATGTGTAGCCTCTGCACGTGGCAATGCATTAAACGAAGTGATGAGCTTGCCGTACTCACGGATGATGCGTGTACCCACATAGAGCTTGCGGATGTCTACAGGCTCCTGGCTGACTATCTTTTTCAGCATGGAGGCATCAATCTCGCGGTCACTCTCATGGCTGATGTTAGCCAGTTTCCCCTCTGTCATACAACGTTTCTCAGCGTCGCAAGTAAGGTCAGAAAGCGTCACATTGCTCACGTTCTGACGACCAAGAAGCGCCTCGATGATGGCGAGGGTGACACTCTTGCCGTTGGCGCCGGCACCCAACAAGACAAGCATCTTCTCTGGGTTGATGCCTCGAACAAAGCAATAACCAATGTATTCTGCCAACACACGCTGAGCCTCTACATCGGGCAGCACTTCGCTGAGAAACTGAAGCCACAGGGGACACTCAGCCGTCGGATCATACACATAGCTCAAGCAATAGAGGAAGTAATCCTCACGGCGATGTTCATGCAGGGTGACGGTGCCATCCGTGCGGATTTCAAGCGTACCATTCTTCACGTTGATACGGCTCACCTTGCAGGAGTGTTGCATGGGTCGGCTGTGCGATACACGGAATGATACCTGCCAGTACACTCTTTCCATGAAGACAGGCTCATGCAGTTCTTCTTCGGGCACACCAATGCGTTGAGCGCACTCGTTGACAAAGTCAAAAAAGACCTGCTGATCGAGCACTTGCCAATGAGTGCCTGTGTAGAGATACACTTCCTGCGATGCCTTCGCGCGTGGCTCATAGTTGAACACAGCAAGGTCACCGCCAAGGGCACGAATGATTTCACTACTCACCAACTCAATGGCACTCTTCTTCCAAGTCGCCTTCTGTTGCTTGATGAGTAAACTAATCTCAGCCGACAGGTCTTTCACCTCAGCACTCTTTGCATCGAGCACGATGCGGTCAATTGTTTGCTCTCGCTCCTCGCTTTGTTCCACAAGGATGTCGAGATTGGTTTGGATGTCCTCGCCCAGAGGGTCAAGGACAAGGTTGTTGTTTGCTCCCATCGTTCTATAATTTATGGAAGTGATAGTCCATACGCATACCAGTCTATTGGCGGACATTTACCACGACTGGTCGGGAGGCTGCGCTACACCTATAATCCCCTTTTATTCTAGAATGTCGCAAATATACAACAAGTACTTTTTCAGCGTCAAGGGCAAAGTTTTCACATTCCCCTTTTACTAGTCAGTTGGAAACCTTTCAGGGGTTTACTCGCCACAAAGATACGTTCACTTTTCCACCCCACAGTTTTATTTGTTTACTCATCAACACACAAGCGACAATTTCTGCATTAGTTTCTGCCACAAAGATACGATGAATCCCCCAAAAACCTTGTGACAAAATTTTTTACGAAATGACATAACAGATTGTTCTATTATGGAACATTTTTTTTGTATAAAATGACAGATTATAGAAAAAATCAGCCAAAAAAATATAAATGATGGATAAAAAAAAATTGTTACATTGTGACAATTTTTTTTCATAAAACATTAATTTTTATACTTATAATAGCTGAAGCAGAGTCTTTTTTCAATGTTTTTCAGGGTAAGACACATGAGTAAACTGAAATGAGAAAAGAAGAGTGACACCTGCTCTGGCAAATTCGCGCTCTTTTTTTCCACTTTTTAACATTTTATAATATATAGCTCTATTTTCAATAATTCTTTTCCAAAACATTTTGCCGTTCCAAACATTCTTCGTACTTTTGCAACTAATCATCGGCATAAACCTCGGCGGAGGTGCTGGTGTGACATATTAGAATTTTAACGCATTAGCAGTTATTCGGTGATACGGGAATCTCGCAAATTCTAAAGTCAACTGATTAATGAATAAGTGTATAATGCCTACGTTTATGCGTGGGCGTTACTTATCAATCAGTTAGGCAATGCGAGAGCCTCCGTATCGGTAAGCGTTCACGCTTTTCGTATACAGAGGCCTCACTATCATTGTCTATCAAATCCGATAAGTGCTTTTGCAAAAGCATAAGCGCAAGGAATGCCAAACAATGAGACAGGCCTCTCTGTGGATATCAGGGAGGATGACCTGCGTGAGTTGTCGGCAGAGGTGCTGGACACCCTGCTGCGCGACCACACGACAGGTCGGAACATCGTGTGGGCGACCCATGACTATGAGCCGCTTGGAAGCATGTACGACTACCATTCGGAGATTCTGCCAAACTTGATTACAGGCGAGCGAGGAATGGTCATCAGGCCGCGTGTGCTCAAATCGAAGGAGGAACAGACGGATAGAGTCAAGGATATGGCTGAGGTGTTCACGCCGTCACGGGTGGTGAAGATGATGGTGGATTATGTGGATATAGACATCAGTACACTTTGCATGGAACTCACGTGTGGCGAGGCTCCTTTTCTGGTTTCGCGCTATGATGCCACGACGGGGCAGCCTATTGCCATTGGAGAGCGTGTCGGGGTGCTTGACAGGAAACTGCGTCTGGTGAACGAACAGCGGTTGAACGATAAGGACTGGCTCGGGCAGGTGCGACTGGCATTCCAAACCACCTACGGTTATGAGTGGCAGGGCGACAATCTCCTGTTGGCTCGTGAAAACATGCTCTATACGTTCGTTGACTATTATGAGGAACGTTTTGGTGCGGTACCTGACATCACGTTGCTGCAAGACTTTGCAGAAATCATCTCTTGGAACCTTTGGCAGATGGACGGACTCAGCTACAGCATCCCACAAGAAAAAACGAAGGAACCGCAACCAACCCAGTTCTCTTTCTTCGACGAAGCACCAGCCGAGGCACCTCCACCTTTTTGTATCATCAAGGATTGGCAGAAAGGAGAAACCATAAAAGTGATAGATATCAAAAATAGACTAATCAAAAACCAAGATATTATGAAATTCGATGTTATTATTGGAAATCCACCGTATCAGGAGGAAGTGGAAGGCAATGAGAGAAGCAATCCCATTTACAATTCATTCATGGATGAGTCCTATAAAAATGCAGACAAGGCTATGTTTATCACTCCTGCCAGATTCCTATTTAATGCAGGCCAAACACCTAAAGTTTGGAACAAAAAGATGCTTCAGGATTCACACTTCAAAGTGATTTATTACAATCAAGATGCTTCTGAAGTTTTTCCTAACGTGATACTAAAAGGAGGAGTGTCAATTTCATATCATGACACCAGCAAGCAATTTGAACCAATAGAAGTTTTTGTACCATTTGAAGAACTACGTTCTATTAAGGACAAAGTAACAATCAAAGAAAGAGAAAACAAATTCCTTCCTCATATCATGGTTGGAGCTGTACCCTATAAATTCTCTGAGACATTTAAGAAAGAGCGACCCAACCTTGTTGCAAAAGCTGGCACATCATTTGATTTGAGAACTAATGCCATAGACAATTTGATAAATACTGCGTTTTATCTTGAGAGACCAAACGATTCTCATGAGTATGCACAAATATATGGTTTGTTGAATTTAAAAAGGGTTTATGCATGGATAAGGCGTGACTATATTATTGAAGCATCAAATTTCACCTTCTACAAAGTTCTTGTGCCCAAAGTAAATGGTAATGGAGAATTTGGGGAGACTTTGAGTTCTCCCATAGTTGCCTTTCCGAATGTTGGCTATACCCAATCTTTTATCGGTATTGGTGCTGTTCAAACAGCAAGAGAAGCAGAAGCAATACTGAAATATATAAAAACGCGATTTGTTCGTGCTCTTCTTGGTATATTAAAAGGGACACAAGATAATCCTCCAGAACGTTGGAAGTACGTTCCCCTTCAAGACTTCACCCCATCTTCCGACATCGATTGGAGCAAATCCATCGCAGAGATAGACGAGCAGTTGTTCGACAAGTATGGCTTGGACGAGCAGGAACGTAATTTCATTCGGACTAAAGTAAAGGAGATGGCATGATGGAAGACAAGACCCGTATCAGCAGTTACCGGCATATCGTGCCGATGATATATGCTTATCAGACTCCCGGCTATCCCAAGCACGACGGTTGGACGAAGATTGGTGAGACGAAAAAGGGTGTGGAGCAACGCATCAACCAGCAGGTGCATACCGCATGGATAGACTTTGAACTGATGTGGCAGGACAACGCCATGTTCAAGGACGGCAGCGGCGAGTATTTCCGTGACTACGATTTCCACGACTTTCTGGAACGCAGAAAGAAAGTGGAGCGAAATCCCAAGACGGAGTGGTTCAAGATTGACGGCCCGCAGTCGCTCATGTTCTTTCAGGAATTTGCTTCCCGAAAATACCCCAAGATGATGGTCGGCTCTACCTACATGTTGCGCGACAAGCAGGAAGAGGCTGTGCAGATGACACTTGACTACATGCGAAAGGCTGCCACACTCGATGCCGACAAGCGCAAGTTCCTCTGGAATGCCAAACCTCGCTTTGGCAAAACACTCACCACCTACGAGCTGATTCGGCGCATGAAAGGGGACAAACCGCTCAACGTGCTGATTGTGACCAACCGTCCCAGCATTGCCAACTCGTGGTATGAGGACTATGCGCGTTACATCGGGTGGCAGACGGGCTTTCGTTTTGTGAGTGACAACGATGCCATGCGTGACCTCCCCGATGTGATGAACCACGACCAGTTTGTCAAATGGATTTGTGCTCCAGGCAACCGAGACACGTTCGACGGGCAGATTTGTTTTGAAAGTCTTCAGGGACTGAAAGGCTCTGTGTATTTTGGTGGCAACTACAACAAGTTGGAATGGATCAAACTGCTGCATTGGGATTTGCTGGTCATCGACGAGGCGCACGAGGGGGTAGATACCTTGCGGACAGACCGTGCTTTCGACAACATCAAACGTGACTTCACCCTCCACCTTTCAGGCACACCCTTCAAAGCGATTGCTGGAGGTACCTTCGGCAAGGAACAGATTTTCAACTGGAGTTATGCCGAGGAACAAGAAGCGAAGGAGGCATGGGACAGCGTGAACCACAATCCCTACGCAGACATGCCCCGACTGAACCTCTTCACCTACAGAATGAGCGACATTGTACGCGACAAGGTGAAGAAGGGTATCCAACTGGACGATGACGAAGAGAGTGCAGAATATGCTTTTGACCTGAACGAGTTTTTCAAGACAGAGAACGGAAGTTTCGTCTATGAGCAGGACGTGAGGAAGTTTCTCCGTGCACTATCAACCCAGGAGAAGTTCCCATATTCCACCGAAGAACTGCGAACAGAACTGGCTCACACGCTCTGGCTGCTGAACCGCGTGGAGAGTGCCAAAGCGCTGGCGCGACTGCTGCAGGAGGAAGGTTCGGGCTTTAATGATTACGAAGTGGTGCTGGCTGCTGGTGACGGTCGGCTCAGCGAGGAGGCCGAAACGCTCAGTTCGTACAAGAAAGTGAAGGAGGCCATCGCCAACCACAAAAGAACCATCACTCTGAGCGTGGGACAACTCACGACGGGTGTGACCATCCCGGAATGGAGCGGTGTGCTCATGCTGAGCAACATGAAAAGTCCTTCGCTCTATATGCAGGCGGCTTTCCGTGCCCAGAACCCCTGCGACATCACACGCGATGGACAACGCTACCGCAAGGAGAATGCCTATGTGTTCGACTTCGACCCTGCCCGCACATTGGTCATCTTCGACGATTTTGCCAACAACCTCAAAATAGAGACGGCTGCTGACGGAGGCACCCCTGCCAGCAGAGAGGAGAACATCCGCAGGCTGCTCAACTTCTTCCCAGTCATTGCTGAAGATGAAGAGGGTAAGATGGTGGAACTGGATGCAAGGAAAGTGCTGTCCATTCCTCGCAGCATCAAGGCTCAGGAAGTGGTTAGCCGCGGGTTCCTCAGCAACTTTCTGTTCAAGAACATCGCCAACATCTTCGGTGCTCCAAGTGTGGTTCAGGACATTCTTGGCAAACTGGACAAGGCTCACGAGGACAGAGGTCGCAAAACTAACGCCACGCTGGACGGAACATCAGATGTACAAGTGGACGACGAGGGCAACACCCAAGTGCCGGAAGACATCATCATCGGTCAGGAACAAGATGTGTTTGGCGACAAGGTGTATGGAAGCTTTGAGAGTTTACAGGAAGAATGTTCGAACATGGTTCATGAGGATGAATCAGCAGTTGGTGTGATGAAGGGAATAGACAAGATTGAAGCCAGTATTGCCAAGACCATCGAGGCGAGCATCATCAAGCCCGCAGCCGAGAGTTATGGGCTGAAGCAGAAAGAAGCCGACCGACTGACAAAAGAGACGATGAAAGATGTGCGGCAGAAGGTGGAGAAGATTCGTGGCGACTATGAGCAGCAAGCCCGCATCGCAGAAGTAAAGCGGCAGGAGGCTCTGAAAGAGGCCAGCACAGAGAATGCAGTCAAGGCAGCAGACGAGGCTTTCCGTCTGGAGATGGAGAAGGCCGTGCAGAATCTGACGGAGTCGGTGAAGAAACAGATAGACGAGGTGGTGAACGAAAAGCCACGCGAAGTGATAGAACGCATAGAGACCGACCGCGCCAACAAGAAGAGAAACGACATCGAGGAAGAGGTGCGTGCTCATCTGCGTGGATTTTCCCGCACCATTCCAAGCTTCATTATGGCATACGATGATGGCACGTTGCGGCTCAGCAACTTTGACCAGATAGTCACTCCGTCTGTCTTTGAGGAAGTGACCAGCATCACGCTGGAAGAGTTCCGTTTCCTTCGCGACGGAGGCGACTACACCGAGGACGGGGAACAAAAACATTTCGATGGCGACCTGTTCGACGAGGTGGTGTTTGATGACTCCATAGAGTTCTTCCGTCAGAAGCGAGAAGCATTGGCCGACTATTTCGACGAGTCACAAGAAGAGGACATCTTCGACTACATCCCTCCACAGAAGACCAACCAAATCTTCACGCCCAAATGGGTGGTGAAAAAGATGGTGGACTTGTTGGAGGAAGAGAATCCTCACATTTTCGAAGACCCTCAGAAGACCTTTGCCGACCTCTACATGAAGTCGGGACTTTACATCACCGAGATAGTGCGTCGTCTATACAACAACACCGAGATGCAACGTCAGATACCCAATGGGCATGAGCGCATCCTGCACATCTTACAGCATCAGGTCTATGGATTTGCTCCAACGGAAATCATCTATCGCATCGCCACACGCTACATCCTCGGATTCGACCCCACGTTACAGCCCGCACAAAGCAATTTCCGACAGGTGGACACAGTACCATACGCCAAAGCAGGACGGATGGAGGAACTCATCAAGAAGGAATTCGGATAAGTATCATCTTTGTCATGGTCTTGGTACTCATGCCTTTTCTTTTTTATTGAGGGCAAAGTAAATGAAAAAGATGGAAACCACCAAACTTTTACATAAAATTCTTTCTGTCGGCACTTTTTTATATAATGAAACATCATACAAATCGCCCGTACAACATTTTTTCGTTGCGCGGGCGATTCTTATCTGTCCTCGATTGTTCGTGTTCCGGGGATTTACTTGTTCACCTGGAACTTCGTGATGCCGTCCTTGAGATAGCCGACAATCTGGTTGGCTGCAGCAAGACCGGCGTTCGTGTTGGCCTCGGCTGTCTGGGCACCCATCTTCTTGGGAGTGCAGTAGTAGCGACCCTCGAACTGGGCAAACTCTGCATCATCAACAGGCTTGATGTCGGTGATGTACTTCAAGTCAGTACGTTCCTTGAGGATTTCGACGAGTTCAGGCTCGTTGATGACCTCCTTGCGGGCGGTGTTGATGAGGATAGCACCTTGCTTCATGCTGCCCACGAGCGTCTTGCCAATGCTCTGCTTGGTCTCATCAGTGGCAGGGATGTGGAGAGACACGATGTCGCAAGTCTTGAAGAGTTCTTCCTGCGATGCGACAGCCTTCACACCAGCAGCCTCAATCACCTCAGCAGGGCAGTAAGCGTCGTAGGCCGAAACCTCCATGCCAAAGCCCTTGGCGATGCGAGCCACATTGCGACCCACGTTGCCGAAAGCGAGGATTCCGAGTTTCTTGCCCATCAGTTCCGAACCAGCCTTACCGTTGTAGAAGTTGCGAACGGTGAACACCAGCAGACCGAGCACCAGTTCGGCCACGGCATTGGCGTTCTGGCCAGGAGTGTTCATCACCACCACCTTGTGAGCCGTGGCAGCCTCGAGGTCCACATTGTCGTAGCCAGCACCGGCACGAACCACAATCTTCAACTGCTTAGCAGCATCCATCACCTCTGCGTCTATCACGTCAGAACGAATGATGATGGCATCCACGTCAGCCACAGCCTCAAGCAGTTGAGCCTTCTCTGTATATTTCTCCAGCAGTGCCAACTCAAAGCCAGCACCTTCAATAATCTCTTTGATACCAGCAACCGCAGGAGCAGCAAAAGGCTTCTCTGTTGCAATTAAAACTTTTGCCATTTTTTCTATCTTTTATTTACACGAATGCCCATGAATGCCCACGAATGTTCATAAATATAATATTCATGATAATTCGTGGGCATTCATGGGCATTATATGTTACAAATTAAACAATCAAATTAGTGTTGAGCCTCAAACTCCTGCATGCACTTCACGAGTGCCTTCACGCCTTCGATGCTCATGGCGTTGTAGCAAGAAGCACGGAAACCACCCACGTCGCGGTGACCCTTCACACCCACCATGCCCTGGCTGGTGGCGAACTTCAGGAACTCGTCCTGCAAGTCCTGATATTCAGGCTTCAAGACGAAGGTGATGTTCATGAGCGAACGGCTGTCCTCCTCGGCAGTGCCGACGAAGAGTTTGTTGCGATCGATTTCGGCATACACGATTTCGGCGCGCTCCTTGGCCAACTTCTCCATGGCCTCCACACCGCCGTGAGCCTTCATGTAGCGGAGGTTCATCAGGGCTGAGTAGATAGGCACCACTGGAGGCGTGTTGAACATAGAACCCTTCTTCACGTGAGTGCGGTAGTCGAGCATTGTGGGGATGTGACGAGACACCTTGCCGAGTGCGTCTTCCTTCACGATGACGAAGGTGAGACCTGCCATGGCGAGGTTCTTCTGCGCACCACCATAGATGAGGGCATACTTGCTCACATCGACAGGACGGCTGAAGATGTCGGACGACATGTCGGCAATCAGAGGAATTGGAGAGTCGAGGTCTTCGCGCAGTTCTGTACCATAAATGGTGTTGTTCGAAGTGATGTGCAGATAGTCTGCATCTGTTGGAATCTCAAAGTTGCGTGGGATGTAAGTGAAGTTCTTGTCGGCCGAAGAAGCCACTTCCACCACCTCACCGAATGCCTTGGCCTCCTTCTCTGCCTTGGTAGCCCAAACACCCGTGTTCAGGTAGGCAGCCTTCTTCTCCAGGAAGTTGTAGGGAACCATGCAGAATTCAAGGCTTGCACCGCCGCCGAGGAAGAGCACGGAGTAGCCCTCAGGAATGTTGAGAAGTTCCTTGAAGAGAGCAACTGCCTCGTCAACTACTGGCTGAAAATCCTTAGCGCGGTGGCTAATCTCCATGAGAGAGAGTCCTGACCCGTTGAAATCAAGACAAGCCTGTGCAGTCTGTTCAATCACCTCGCGAGGAAGGATGGAAGGTCCTGCATTGAAATTGTACTTTTTCATTTTTTTATTATTGTTAGATAAATGATGTTGCCACGTTCTGCAAACGGGGGAAAAAGCGTGGGGGAAAATATCTCCCAAACATCTTTTTACCAAAAAAACGTTGCAAATTTACTAATTATTCTCTAATTAAATAATAAGATGCCACCTTTTAATGCTAAAAAACATAAAAATGGACGTAAAGCAAAGAAAAATGGTACGTCCATGTTACAGAAGAGACCTCGATTTCCTAAAAATCGTGGCCACAATCATCGGCAAGGTGTGGCCCATGCACCTGTCAGGCAAGGATGCCCATGATATGATTTAAGTATTCCTTGAATCGGGTTCGGTAAAAACAAAGAATTTCCTTTTGATAGATGGCACTTTTTTTGCTATTAAGCAAGAAAAAGGGGATATTTTTATTAAAAAAGTTGAAAAGCACACCTCTTGTTCTATTGAAAGGAGAATACAGAGAGAAGAAGGGTTCGGCAGACAGTGCCTGCAAAGCCCTCCCCTACAGCCAGTTCTTCCTTCTGAACCACCAGAGAGAGGCCAGGGTGCAGAGCACACAGGCAATCAGCGCAATCGGAAAGCCCATCTTCCAGTGCTCCATGCCGTTGATGAGGTTCATGCCGAACATGGAGGTGATGAAGGTGGGGAAAAGGATAATCATGTTGAGCGATGTGAGCAGTCGCATCACCGTGTTCATGTTATTATTAATAATGTTGGCATAGGTGTCCATCGTAGAGTCGAGGATGTTGATGTAGATGGCGGTGGTCTCGCGCGCCTGGTTCATCTCGATGTTCACGTCCTCGATGAGTTCGGCATCCAGTTCATCCACCGGCAGGCGGAACTTCAGTTTGCTCAGCAGCGACTCGTTGCCACGGATGGAGGTACCGAAGTAGGTGAGCGAGTCCTGCAGGCGCGAGAGGTTCACCAGGTCCTTGTTGTCGATGTGCTTGTCGAGGTCGCGTTTGGCCTTCTCAATGATGCCGTTCACCTGCTTCAGATACTTCAGATACCACACCGACGCGCTCAGGAAGAGGCGGAACACCAGGTCGGCGGCATCGGTGAAACCCTCGGCTCGGCGCATCTGGTGATTCACGAAGTCGAGCATCATGCGCGTCTCCTGATTGCAGATGGTGATGATTTTGTCTCCCTTCAGCACGATGCCCAAGGGGATGGTGGTGTAGGGGCTGCGCGAGGAGACCGTCTTCAGGTGTGGAATACGGAGGATAATCATGAGCCATCCCTCGTCCATGTCGTAGCGGGCTCTCTCGTCGGCATCCGACACGTCGTCCATGAAGTAGTCGGGCATGCCCAGTTCCTGCTCCAGAAAATCTCTATCTTCATCCACTGGGCAAGTGACCTGCACCCAGCAGTTTGGCTCCCAAGCATCAATGTGCTTGATGCCGCCATTAAAATTCCAGAATGTTCGCATAGTTGTCTGAACCTTTACTGTCTTTTCGATGTGTAAGAATAATAGGAAAGATGTGGGGTAAAGATTCATGCAACTCCGCGTGAGAGGTGAGTCTTATCCCAGGCACTTTGTACTATTCGCCGGATAATCGTCCATAGTTGTTTTTAATTAGTGAATACTCTCGTTTTTGACTGGTCTCGAGGCATGCCGCTCCGAAATCGGGTGCAAAGATACACAAAAAGTTTGATTTATGTGTCTGTTGCGGAAAAAAATAATCAGTCTTCCATCCTTTTTTACGAGAAAAACGCTTACATTTGCAAAAAAAGAAAAGAGAGCAGAGCAGATGGGAATCGTAAGAGACATGGCAGACCTCCTGATGCCGCGCCGATGCCTGATGTGCGGCAGGAGGTTGACAGGACAGGAAGAGTATGCCTGTGCGACCTGCCTCATGCACTTGCCGCTGACCGAATATCACAAACAGGAGCATAGCCATCTGGAGAAACGGTTTTGGGGATTGTTCCCGGTGGAGAAGGCCGTGGCGATGTTTCACCACGATGGAGAATGGACACGGCGACTCATCTACCACATCAAGTATTGGGGGCATCCCGATGTGGCAACTTTTCTGGCGCGGACGTATGCCAAAGAACTGATGGAGGGTTCTTCTTTCTTCGAGGGCATCGACACGCTCGTTCCCCTGCCCCTGCACTGGCGGCGCCAACTCTCGCGCCACTACAACCAGAGCCACTACATCGCCTTGGGCATCAAGCAGGCGACAGGCATCCCCATCGCGAAGCACGTGGTGAAAAGGGTGAAGAACAACCCTTCGCAGACCCGCAAGAAGGGGCTGGAGCGCAGGGAGAACGTGGAGGGCATTTTCCGGCTCATGCACCCCGAGCGCATTGCAGGCAAGCACATTTTGCTCATCGACGACGTGGTGACCACCGGGGCCACCCTCACCTCTTGCGCCCAAGAACTCGCCAAGGCCCCCGACGTGCGGATTTCCATTCTCACCCTCGCCGCTGCCGCACAGACTCCTATCCCGGCCCTGCAGAACGACACACCAGAGACCTCCGTCTTCGGTGTGCCGCTGATGGAGTGAAAAAATATGGTTATTCAAGTTTCGGATGTTCCGATGTTTTTTATCTAAACACGAATTTCACGAATGAATACGAACCATGCGGATAGTATTCCTATCACTC
>OCVV011338533.1_pt1 | contig 17805 bp, 18 predicted proteins | sample 1539721 | NCBI WGS metagenome assembly OCVV01 (sample SAMN02144230, study PRJEB22623) | gut metagenome | biome: sheep rumen | host: Ovis aries | place: New Zealand | reverse complement strand
GTCCTGGCAGGGAGCGGCTTCTCCTTTGATCTGGTCCTGGGCGGGGAACGGATCGGCTTCCGCAGAAAGTCGGACCGCTATACAGATGACACCATGGAAAATGTTGAGACCGTATTCCTGGCGTTTCCCCAGAACGGAGATAAGAAGCGGCTGCTGCAGGGCTGCCTGATCACCCTGAACGGGAAGACGGACGGACAGGAAGACAACCGGATCCGCTTCCGGGACGCGGCCGTCACAGGATACAGCCTGCCTTCCAAAGGAGACGTCTACCATGCCCAGGCCGCGGTCCGGGCTTCGAGGCAGCTGACACCGGACGGCTATAATACCTATCTGGCTCATGTCCTGTATGTCCATACACCGGAAAAGGAAACGTATCTGATGGATGAATTTGATTTTGATGCCCATCCCCTGTTCATGCTGGGCCTGCTGGGCAATGAATATCAGCTGACAGCTGTCAGAGTCGGAGACTGAACCCCCTCCGGCACTGTATACTTTTTTCTTCCGAAATCCCATCCATGTGCTATTCTATATAGGAGAGAAGCCAGGCAAAAAGGCATCCGGTCAAAGGGGGTAACAGGATTATGGAACATCTTTTCAACAACAGCAGTATTCTTGCATGGCTCCGGTATTATGCCGAGAACACACAGGTCGACCTGCAGAAAGTCAAGATCATTGACATAACGCGGAAAAACAAAAATCTGATCCCGACCGTTGAATCCCACAGCGAAGTCCTGGTATTCACGGAAGCCGGCCATGCCGATATCTTTTACCGTATGTGGAACGCCGGTCTGGGCGAGTGTACGGTCTGGTACAATGAAGGCTCCGACCCCAGCGGTCCCATTCTGTCCAGGCCTCTGAAGGAAATGATCAACCGCGGCATCAACGCGTCCGCCGCCATGCTGATCATGAACCCCAAAGCCAGGTCTACCTATAAGATCGGCATGAGCAATTCCGCCTTCACCAGAGGTTCCATCCGCTATGTCGGATCAGAGATCCGGGCGGTCATCCTCAGCAAAATGCATCTGGACCTGGCGGACAATGTATGCACCATCGGCGCCGCCTCCATCGGCGTGGAAGCCGCCATGGCAGCTCCCGAGGGAACGATCATCGCCGTGGAATACAGCAGCTCGGACCGTAAGACCGTTGAAGACAACGCCAACCAGTTCGGCCTTCATAACATCACCATTCTGGACAGCGTGACGGATGAAAATCTGGCGGATCTGCCTGTTCCCGGAATCACCATGATGGTGGCTTCCGCCAGCATGGAAAAGGAGATTGAGTGCCTGCTGCGCAGGAATCCTGCCATGGAATTCGTGATCTATACCCTGGACTTCCAGTGCGCCGCCTCCCTGCCGGCCATTCTGGAAAGATATGGCTTCGAAGAGGTCGAAGTCCTGCAGATCTCTGTCAGCAAGCTCAATCACAAGCACAACATGGTCGCGGAGCCGGCGCCCTGGCTGATCAGCGCCTTCCATCCGGCTCCCGGACAGGAATGAATATAATGATGATAAACAGCCGGATCGCTGTAAAGCGATCCGGCTGTTCCTGTCTTCACTATAGTTTTCACTATAGTTTTCACTATAGTTCCCGTAAAATACCGTATTGTTCTGCCCATACCGGTGCAGGATCCGTGATTTCCACCATTTCTCCCGTAAAAGGCTGACGGAAGCGGCATTTCCAGGCATGCAGATGCAGATCGACCTCTTCCGCCGCGGGCACCTTCTTTCCAATTCCGATGGGCCCGGCATACATGCCATACAGGGGCTCCCCGACCAGAGGATGGCCTGTATGGGCCATATGGACGCGGATCTGATGGGTCCGTCCATGCTCGATGGTACACCGGCACAGGGTTTTCGGAGAGACGCTGTCCGGATCCTCCGCCAGGACCTGATAGAAAGTCCCTGCCGCTTTGCCGTCCGGATCGACCTGCATATGCATGGTGTCCGGAATCCGGCTCAAAGGCGCTTCAATTTTCCCGGATTTAGGGCATCCGGAGAAGCTTCCCCTTACTTCCGCCAGATAGATCTTCGCAAAGCCCCCCTGCTTCCGCTGGCCGCTCAGCATGGCGGCCGCTTCCGCGTGCTTGGCAAATACAACAATTCCGGAAGTATCCCGGTCCAGCCGGCCCAGCAGATAGAGCCTGCCGGTGATCCCCTGCCCTCTCAGATAAGCCGCCGCTGCGTTGGCCAGTGTATCCGCATAGTGGCCGGGAGAGGGATGACAGACCAGGCCGGCCCGCTTGTGGACCGCAAGGATATCGGGATCCTCATATAGAACGGTCAGGGGACCGACCGACGGATCCGGATCCGCCCATTCGACCCTGCCCCTGGCAGGCGCCCTGTCTGTACCGGCCCGCAGATCCCGGTCATTGTCCATCAGCTGCAGCCGCAGGAGATCGCCAGCGTGTACCGTCCGGTTGACTCTGGACCATTCCCCGTTGAGACAGATCCCGCCCCGGCGGAATTTCATGCGGCCGATCTGATGGGAGGAAAAACCAAGCCTTCGGAGCCAGGCGGAAATGGCAAGTCCTTCCTCTTCTTTTCCGGCTGTATAAGTCACAAATCGTTCCATAGGATTCCAGCGCCGCTCCTCATGACAAAGCCGCAAGCATCTGTTCGGGATTGTCCGCCGCTTTCACCTTATCCATGGCCTTGATGATCACGCCTTCCTCATCGATCAGATAGGTCGTCCGGACCACGCCCATGGAGACTTTGCCGTAATTCTTTTTTTCCTTCCAGACATCATATGCTTCTATGACAGTACGTTCCGGATCTGCCAGCAGGGTAAAGGGCAGTCCGTATTTAGTCTCGAAATTCTTATGGGATTTGACGCTGTCCTTACTGACGCCCAGAACGACAGCTCCCTTTTCCCGGATCTGGGGATAACGCTCCGCAAAGCCGCATGCCTGCTTTGTGCAGCCGGCCGTATTGTCCCTGGGATAAAAATAAAGGATGACCTTCTGCCCGCGGTACTGGGACAGAGAATGCATGTCTCCGTTCTGATCCGGTAATGTAAAATCAGGTGCTTTGCTTCCAATCTCCAGCATGTTTTTCTCCTCTCCTGTCTGTCATGATCTGTATCGTTTCATACAGGGGGCCGTTTCCGGCCACTCCTGCTCCATTGCCGTTTCATTCAAAATGAAAAGCCAGCTGTTCAAATTTGCATACCCGGCGCAGCGGGCCCGGTCTGGCTGCCAGAAATGATTCTGTCGCTCCGTCCTCAAAGACCCAGTCCTCCAGGTCCTCTTCCGCCAGCAGCAGGGGCATCCTGTCGTGGACCGGTTCCATGCTCTCATTGGCGGCCGTGGTCAGCAGGATAAAACGGTCCTCCCCTCCAAAAAGGTTATAGAAGCCTGCCATATACAGGACCGGCCTGTCCGGCACTGTAAAGGTGAACTGATTGCCGGCCCGGTCCCATTCATAGAAGCCCTCCGCGGCGATCACACATCTGCGGCGGGCCACGCTCTGCGCGAAAGACGGTTTCTGCAGGGCTGTTTCCGAACGGGCATTGATCATAAGGCCGCTGCCCGCCGCCGGCGGGAATCCCCAGATCATTTCCCGGGCCGCCAGGTCATAACGGTCCCCTGTCATGAGAATGCTCTTCTGAGAAGGCCGTACATCACCGGTCCGTTTCCAGTTGATCCCCTTCTCCCGGGTCCGGGTCTTCCGTTTGATATCCAGCAGGGTATTCCCGCTGATGATGTATCTGGCACACATACGTCCCGCCTTTCACTGCCCGCCGGCCGGTCTTTCCCCTGTCCGTCCCGGACCGGTATCCGGAATCCCGTACGGCAGGAATCATCTTTTTTCCTTATTATAATCATTATATTTGATTTTCCCAGGAATAGATACTTTCTCCCCCTGATTCTTTTCCGGCCGGTTTCCTGTTTTTCCTGCCCGGATGCTTTCCCGGATGGCAGCCTGAATGCTATACTGTTCCGAAAGAGAGAAATCCGCTGCCCCAAAGGCTGCGAAAAGGAGGTACCCCATGGCTGAACTGAAACTGCAGGTCATGCGCGCGGAGGAGGAATGGCAGCGTGCCGGCGCCTATTCTGTCCGCATCCAGGGCATGAACCGCCAGCACAAAATATCTCTGCGGGAGGAATTCGATGAACATGACGGTGACGGGACCCGCTATATTGTCCTGCTGGATGACGGTTATCCGGTAGGGACCCTGCGCTTTTATGAGCTGGACACCGAAACCGTCATGGTCGGCCGGGTCGTCGTCCTGCCGGAATACCGGGGGACCGGACTGGGCCGCCGCCTGCTCCGGGAAGCCGAGGCCTGGATCCGGGAACTGGGCTATAAGACCGTTGAGATCGAGAGCCGAACGGTCGCGGTCGCCTTTTACGAGAAACTGGGCTACAGCGCCGTAGACGGTCATGTCGGCATGAGCGGCGTCTTCGCCTGTATCCGGATGCGCAGGCAGCTATGATAACAAACAGACATATCTGAAAACACGGACCAAGACCCCGTAACAGAGGAATGTATGAAAACATACCCTCTTCTGTTACGGGGTCTTTTAATGTCCGTATAATTGTCCGGCTCCTGTCAGAAGCGGCTGGACTCACGCAGGATCAGATCCGTCGGGGCATAGGTGGTCCGAAGCTCTCTGGAGGGATCCGCGATCCTGCTCAGGATCATTTCCGCAGCCAGATTTCCCATGATCTGGGTATGAATATGGACGGTCGTAAGGGTGGGCGCGTGGAAACGGGATTCCGGTGAATCATCAAATCCCATGACCAGTACATCTCCGGGACATTGCAGGCCCATACGGCGCAGGGAACCGATCAGATTGATGGCGATAAAGTCATTAGCGCATACAAAAACTTCCGGCAGCTCCGGCATTTCCCGCAGCTTTTCGTAAAGATATTCCGCGTAATCCGCGTATTTGGACGGTCTTCCCGATACCGATCCGGACGGAAAAGCCAGAATGGAGTAACGTTCCACCGGAGGGAGCCCGTTCAGGGCGGCCGCCGCGATGCAGGCGCTCCCCCTTTCATGGAAAGAAGTACAGTGATTTATATTGCCGACGAATCCGACCCGTTTTTTTCCCTGTTTCGCGATTCGGGCAACAAAGGAAAAGATGCCCGTCTGATTTTCCATCATCAGAGTATCCGCTGCCAGCGGTTCTCTGCCTATATGGCAGGGACTGTCAATCAGCAGGAGAGGAATCCCCAGACCGGACAGCATCCTGCAGTAATCATAGTCAAACAGCTCCATGCAGAAAACAGCGGCCACATCCTGCAGATTCAAACTGCCGGGCAGGAGGCGGCCCCGCTGTTCTTCCGGAGTCACACGATAGAAAGCCAGGCTGTAGCCCCGGCTGGTAAGGATCTGCTGCATCCTGTCCAGGGTGGTCACGGCAAAGTGGGATCCGCCCGGCATGACCAGGGTCAACATGGCAATCTCCTTCCGGTCAGCAGCGATCATTCCGGCAGAAGACCGGGGCACGCCGGCTGCCGGTCCGTTCATAACAGATATATTCCGATACCCCATCTCCGCAGCTTTGCGAAGTATCAGTTCTTTTGTATTTTCAGCAATCACACCGGTATTATTGATAGCCTTTGAAACGGTATTTCTGGAAAGGCCCAGCGCATCCGCGATGTCCTGCATAGTCACTCTGGCCGGCATGCCGCATCCTCCTGCTGTAACAATTCTTTTATGTCAATTTTTTACAAATCTCTTGAAAATTATACAAAACCAGCAGACATTCGTCAAATATAACGCCAAAACCGCACTAATGTTACTTTTTGCAACATCCGTTTATAGTGCAAATCGCCAAAAACGCTCAAATAATAAGTTGACGGTAGTTGTCAAAATTTATATAATGTAACACAGTAATGTTACATTTAATCTTGCAAATGTAAAATAAACATTTAAAAGCACAGGTGACGTGTATGACTGATCTTACATTGGCTGCCGCAAGGCAGCAGGAGCGGGCGTACGGGTCTTTGATCAGCGAGAGCGATCGGCCCATGTTCCATCTGACGCCTTTCTGCGGATGGTTAAATGATCCGAATGGCTTTTCTTATTACAACAACGAATACCATCTGTTCTATCAATACAATCCCTATAACTCCCGCTGGGATACCATGCACTGGGGCCATGCGGTCAGCAGCAATCTGCTCCGCTGGAAACATCTTCCGGCAGTCCTGGCGCCGGACAGCCCGCTGGACGAAGGCGGCTGCTATTCCGGCAGCGCTGTGACCCTGCCGGACGGCAGACAGCTGCTGATGTATACGGGTCTGCGCAGGCCCATCCGCAGCCGGGAAATCGAGGAAGCGGAAAGGACCGGTGAACCCTTTATCCAGATCCAGAATCTGGCCATCGGCGACGGCTGTGACTATGTCAAATACAGCAAAAACCCTGTCATCGACAGCGATACGCTGCCGCCGCAGGCGCGAATGACCCATTTCAGAGATCCCAAAATCCTCCGATGCGGAGACGGTACTTATCTGGCCCTGATAGCCAATATGAAAGAAGACGGCCTGGGGCAGGTCCTCATGTACCGCAGCCGTGACTGTTTTACCTGGAAATACTGGAAACCCCTCATCCAAAACGACGGCCGCTTTGGCAGGATGTGGGAGTGTCCCGACTTTTTCGAGCTGGACGGCCATTGGATGTTCATGGTCAGTCCCATGGATATGAAGCCTGCCGGTCTGGAATTTCATAATGGCTGCGGCTCTCTGCTCCTGACAGGCTCTTTTGACGAGAAGACCGGCACTTTCTCCCCCGCTTTCCACCAGGCCATTGATTACGGAATCGATTTTTACGCAGCCCAGACAATCCTGACACCGGACGGGAGACGGGTCATGACCGCGTGGATGAACAACTGGGATACCTGCCTGAAGCGGGACGAACGGGTCCCGTGGGCCGGGCAGATGACCATTCCCAGAGAACTGTCCTTCCGGGACGGCCGGCTCTGGCAGCAGCCGGTCCGGGAACTGGAGCAGTATTACACCAATATTATTTCCTATAAAAAAGTCCCCGTCTCTGATGAGATCTCCCTCTACGGCGTGGAAGGCCGGACCATCGATCTTGAGGTCACTGTCCGTCCGGCACCTGGCGAACCCCTTTACAGAAAATTCGCCATCTGGTTCGCCATGGACCAGGAAAATCACAGCGCGGTCCGCTTTAACCCGGATGACGGAACCGTCAAGATCGACCGTAAACACGCGGGGTCCAGAAAAGCCATTGTCCACCAGCGCAGATGCCTGGTCCCTGAAAGCATGGACGGCAATATCCGCCTGCGGATCATTCTGGACAGAAACAGCTTTGAAGTGTTCATCAATGACGGCCGGTATGTCATGTCGGCCACGATCCCCACACCGCTTTCTGCGGACAGGATCTCTTTCCGTACGGAAGGAAAGGCAGTCATTGATGTTACAAAACGGGAGATCCGTATCTCCTGAGCGCCGGTGTCCGTAAAAAGGACCGGCATCTGAATTCGTTACCATTAATTGTCATGTCTCACGAGTGTAAGAGGGCCTGACATTTTTAAGGGCGAAAGCCCGGAAAGGGAGGAAACAATGAAAAACATCATGAAGAAAGCCGCTGCGGCGGCTCTCACCTCGGTTCTGGCGGTCGGACTCCTGGCCGGCTGTGGCGGCGGCGGTGCTGCCGATACCGGCTCCACAGGCGCTGCGGCCTCCGGCGACGGCACCACCATCACCGTCTTCAACTCCAAAATGGAGATCCAGAGCCAGCTGGAAGAAAAAGCTGCCGAGTATTCCGAAGAGAAGGGCGTAACAGTCGAGGTATATTATTCCAGCGATACCGTTGCCGCGCATCTGGCGACCAGATATTCTTCCAACGAGCCTTATACCCTGTCCATGGTCGACGCCAAAGACATCTACGCGCTGGCGGAAGACCACGCGATCGATCTGTCTGACCAGGAATGGGTCGGCAACACCACACAGGCCATCTCCATTGGCGATAAGGTCTATGGCTTCCCTGTATGTATTGAAGCCCGAGGCATCATCTACAATGCTGACGCCATCGAGAAAGTGACCGGCGAAACATTTGATCCCAAGTCCATCAAAACCACCGATGACTTCAAGGCCATCATTGAGAAGCTGAAAGCGGGCGGCATGGAGTCTCCCACCGGTGTTATGAAAGAAGACTGGTCCCTGGCCGCCCACTTCTTCGCGGAAGTTTATGAGCAGCAGGAAGATCCCGACGCTTTCATCGCCGGCATCAAGGACGGTTCCGTCAAGCTGGCAGAGGATCCGAAGTTCAACGCTCTGCTGGATACCTTTGATGTTCTGAAAGATAACAACTACGCGAAGGATTCTGCGATCTCCGCGGAACGTGAAGTCACCGAGCAGAAGCTGGCAGAAGGCGAGATCGCTTTCATGTACGGCGGCAACTGGGATTGGGCTGTACTCAACGCTTATGACTATTCCGAGAACATGGGCATGATGCCTGTTCCCAACAACAGCGGCGACGGTTCTGAATCGAAACTGGTCGGCGGCGGTTCCAAGTATTTCTTCATCGATTCTTCCGACAAGACCACTCCTGAGCAGCAGCAGGCCGCCAAGGATTTCCTCAACTGGCTGGTAATGGATGAAGAAGGCCAGCACTTCCTGGTAGATGACTGCGCCCTGGTTCCCGCTTACTCCAACATTGACCTGCCTGTAGCGGATCCTCTCGGAAGCTCCGTCAAGGAATACTCCGACGCTGACGCCCTGATCGCCAACTACAACTATCTGCCTGATGATCACTACTCTCAGGTAGGCGCTTCCATGCAGAAGTACCTGGCCGGCCAGATTGACCGCGCGGGTCTTGCGGATGAAATCACAAGCTACTGGGCAACCGCGGAAGTAGGCGCTCACTGATCTGTGTAAAACAGAGTAAGACCATACAATAACCTGCAGGGGTCCCGGATCTCCGGCGATCCCTGCAGCGGATTATTGAAGAGGAGGACTCAATGAACAGAAATACTATGTCCTACAAGGTCAGGCAGTTCCTCATGTTTGCAGGTCCTGCCGCTGTCCTTTTCTGCGCGGTCGTCATCATCCCGTTCGTCTATGGTATTTATCTGACTTTTACCAGCTGGGACGGTGTGGCGAAGACCAAGCCTTTTGTAGGCGGAGCCAATTACGCGGCAGCTTTTTCCGATACAGACTACTGGCACGCGCTGGGACGCACAGCCATTTATTCCATTTTCGCGGTCATTCTGATCAATATCATCGCCTTTATTCTGGCGTATCTGGTGACCAGCGGTGTCAAAGGCCAGAACTTCTTCCGGGCGGGATTCTTCGTCCCCAACCTGATTGGCGGTATCGTTCTCGGTTACGTCTGGAAGTTCGTTTTTAACCGTGCCTATGTCGCGATCGCGAATGCCATTGCAGGCGGAAACGCCACATCCCCTCTGTCTACGACCAACGGCGCCATGTTCTGTCTGATCCTGGTCGCTGTATGGCAGTATGCCGGTTACATGATGCTGATCTATGTTGCCGGATTCATGAGCGTATCCGATGCCCTGAAGGAAGCCGCCATGATCGACGGATGTACGCCGGCCCAGGCCATGTGGAATGTGACCATTCCCCTGATGCGGGCATCTTTCGTACAGTGTATCTTCCTTTCCATTACCAGATGTTTCGTTGTCTACGATGTAAACCTGTCCTTGACCAATGGTGAACCTTACGGTTCTTCGGTTATGGCAGCCATGCACGTCTACAGACAGGCCTTTACCTATAAAAACTATGGTCTCGGCCAGGCTGAGGCCCTGATCCTGTTCGTGATCTGTGCCGTTGTCGGCGTGACACAGGTCTATATCGGTAAGAAAGGAGAGGTGGCTGCATAATGACTGAAAATGAAAGAGCTGCAAGAAAAAAGAAGATCATGAACGTGGTCATGTGGGTCATTCTGCTGATCCTCTTTGTCTGCTTCGTCTCCCCTTTTATCCTTGTTGTAATCAACGTCTTTAAGACGAAAGCGGATATCACCTCCAACCCTCTGGCTCTGATCGGCAAACACGGCTTCACGCTGAAGAACTTCCCGGAAGCGATGAAAAAGATGAATTTCTGGCTCGTGTTCGGGAACTCAGCCATTATAACGATCACATCCACCGTGCTGACGATCCTGGTATCCTCCATGGCTTCCTTTGTCATTGTCAGAAATCAGAAGTGGACGGCCTGTGCGCTGCTCTTCTCTGCGATGGTAGCTTCCATGGTCATTCCCTTCCAGGTCCTGATGGTGCCTCTGGTATCCGTTTACGGCGGTACCCTGGGCGTGCTGAACCACAGGCTGACCCTGATCCTGATGCATGTAGGCTTCTCTGTCTCCATGGCGACCTTTATGTTCCATGGCTCCATCCATACCAACATTCCCCTGGAACTGGAGGAAGCGGCCCTGATCGACGGATGTACCCGCTGGCAGACCTACTGGCAGATCGTCTTCCCTCTGCTGAAGCCTACGATCGCTACCGTAGCCATCATCGACGCGATGGCCTTCTGGAACGATTACCTGCTTCCCAGCCTCGTGCTGACCAAGAAAGATCTCTATACGATCCCGATCGCCACGCAGGCGTTTTACGGAACCTATTCCACAGATATCGGTCTGGTTATGGCGGCACTCCTCCTTGCCATGCTGCCGATCCTGATCCTGTATGTGTTCCTGCAGCGCTACATTGTAGAAGGCGTTACCTCGGGTGCCGTCAAGGGATGATACTGCCTGGCAGAACCTGCTTGTCCCCCCGGTGTTAAATATACCAATGCAAAGCAGCAGGCAGTATAAGGCGCAGAGGCCGTGCAGCCACACGGTCCCTGCGCCTTTCTTTGCAAATTCAGCCGGAGCAGCATACAGCTCCGTAACATATGATCTGTATAAGGTGAAACAACCTGGGGATCCCAGGAGAAAGGGGAAAATCCAGTCATCATAACGGATGACCGGATGATACGGGATAAATATATGTGGGATAAACTGAGCAGTGTTTTTGATATGGAAAATCCCCTGATGCGGGCGCTCAGCGTCGTGGCAGACCTGATCCTGCTGAACTTCCTGACCATTCTGTGTATGCTTCCGGTCATCACAGCCGGAGCCGCTTTCACGGCGCGCAATGATGTGCTGCAGCACATCGTCAGGAAAGAGGAAAGCTATATTGTCCGTTCCTTTTTCCGGTCTTTTAAATCCAACCTGAAACAGGGATGCGTCATGGGACTCCTTTTTATGGTGCCTCTGGGACTGCTGGTCCTTGAATTTTTTATCATCCGGTCCGTCCCTGCTCTGCATATGACTTTGATTTACGCCATGCTGATCTTCGCGGGCGCCCTGGTCTTTGCCTGCGGCATTTACGCCTTCCATCTGCTGGCCCGCTATGAAAACACGATCGGAGGAACGGTCAAAAATGCCCTGCTCCTTTCTCTGGCTTCCTTTCCCAGGACCCTTTGCATGCTGGCTTCCTACGCGCTTTTCTGGGCGGCTGTACTGATCTTTGCCATGTACCTGTTCCCGGTCATCCTGCTGTTCGGAGCCACTCTGCCGGCTTATATCTGCGCCTTGCTGATCGAACCTGTCTTCCGCAGGCTGTAACGGTCATTTCCGGTCCTTCTATTTTTCCCGCACCTTTTTTCCGGTCATATGGTCGATCCGCAGATCCAGGATGACCGCGTTGGGGGCGGACCGCATTTCATCCTCCAGATAGTCCGCGGACGGGAAATACTTGCTTCCGATCAGACGCAGACACCTGTCCTTCTCCGCCGGATCCTCAATCTCCCGGATCCGGCCGAAGACGATCACACTGGTAAAGTGATACCACCAGTCGCCTGCTTCCTGCTCTCCTTCATTCAGGACACAGAAAGACACTTTTTCATGCCGCCGGACCGCGTCCAGTTTGTGGCCGGCTTTGGCGCAGTGGAAATAGATATGTCCTTCCTCATAGGCGAAATCAAGCGGCACCGCGTAAGGATAATCATCATCGCCCAGTACCGCCAGAACGCCCCGCGGAGCTTTTCTTAAAATCTGTTCACATTCCTCCCTCGCGGCCTGCTGCCGGATCCTTCTCATTTCCCGAAACATCTTCTGTCAGTCCTCCTCTTCTCCGAGTCCATAGTAAAGCAATGCATTATAAGCGGCATTCGCCGCTTCACTCTCTTTCTTCTTTTTCCAGGCATCGATCTCACTGCAGATGGCCAGCATCTCATCCACGACCAGCTCCGGATTCCGGGGCTTTACCTGGCGCAGATAAGCGGTCATACGCCGGATGGCGGCGGGACTACCCAGCTGCCGGGCAATCAGTTCCCCCAGTGCTTCCTGATGCCCCATCTGTTTCATCTCCTGTATCATCTCTGTTTTGGCCTGCAGCCATTCTATCTGCTGTTCTGTCATGTCCCGTTCCGCTCCTTCCCGATGCATTTCCCAGACAGGCTCCGCAGCCCTCCACCTGCCATTTTACCGCAAGCCGGGGGATTACGCGATTCTTTTCTTTCCATGAAAAAGCCACAGACGCGGCGCCTGTGGCTTTTCCATTCCTATGTAAAAAGAAATTACAGCAAATAGCTTTATTTGTTTTCATGGATACACGCGAAGCAGGCACCACAGCGCGAAAGCAGAAAATGCCTTCCCGATTACGCGAGAATCTCCATAAAAGCTTTTGTCTTTTCAAAGGCATCTGGACCGCCCAGTACGGCAGACCCGGCTACGATCATATCCGCGCCGGCATCCAGGACGGCCTTCACATTACCGGTCTTGATTCCTCCGTCTACTTCAATACGCAGCCCGGGATTGACTTTCTCAGCCTCTTCCCGAAGGGCCCGGATCCTGTCCGTAGACTCCGGAATATACTTCTGGCCGCCGAAACCGGGTTCGACGGACATGACCAGTACCAGGTCCAGATGGGGAATCAGGGCCCGGATCTCCTCCCAGGGAGTCTTCGGCTTGATGGAAATACCGGCCTTCATTCCGGCCGCGTGGATCTGGCCGATCAGAGCCATGGCCTCCTGACGCGCCATTTCCGGTTCGTGGATCCCGCCGTAGGCACCGCTGCCGCCGGGCATGACTTCATAGTGGAATGTAAAGATATCCGCGCCGCCTTTGGCCACTGCCTCAATATGGTCTTTGGGATTGTAGACCATCAGATGTACGTCCAGCAGCAGATCCGTCAGCCCGCGGACACTGCGCAGGATCGGTTCGCCGAAAGAGATCTCCGGAACAAAATGTCCATCCATCACATCAAAGTGTACGCATTGTGCACCGCCATCCTTAATTGCCTGCAGCTGTTCTCCCAGCTGTCCAAAATCTGCCGATAATATTGAAGGTGCTAAAACATTCATTACCTTCCCTCTCATTTCTTAATGTAATTCCTGTGAAGCTGCGCTGCCGCGCGGCTTTCCTTTTATTTTACGGGCGCGTCCGCGTAACCGTAGTCTTTCTCGATCTGGCTGATCAGTTCAACGCGGGCCGCGTGGCGGCCGCCCAGCTCCTCTGCCCCGAAAAAGTTGTCTACGATCATTTTGGCCAGCTCGGTACCTACCACACGCTGACCCATGGCGATGATCTGACAGTGATTATGCTCTTTGACCATCTTAGCGGTAAAGCAGTCAGAGCAGACACCGGCACGGATGCCGGGCACCTTATTGGCAGCCAGTGAGATTCCTACGCCTGTCCCGCAGACCAGCACGCCCCGGTCGATATCCCCGCGGCGGATCGCTTCCGCGACCTTTCGGCCGGCGATTGGATAATCCATCTTCTCCTCCGGGCTGTAGGCGCCGAAATCCACGCACTCATATCCTTTTGATTTCAAATGCTCCAGCAGGCATGCTTTCAGTTCAATGGCCGCATGGTCACTTCCAAATCCTATTTTCATTACGTACCTCCTGATGTCTTCATAAAAGCAGCCTCCGGTCAGACGGAAAGGTCTTCCAGGATCTCATTCATGTACTGCAGGCCGGGCGTCATGCCGCCCTCCATGCTCAGCGCTTCATCGATATCGATGTCGACAAAATCTCCCTTTCTGTGGGCAACAACTCTGTTAAAGATGCCTGCGTCCAACAGATCTACCGCCTTGGCCCCCATAACAGACGCGTATACACGGTCACGGCAGGTCGGCGTGCCGCCTCGCTGGATATAGCTGAGGATGGTCGCCCGGATGTGGATCCCGCTGATGGCCTGGATCCTCTTGGCCATCTTGGTGGTATCGCCTATGCCTTCCGCGTTGATAATGATATTGTTCTTCTTGCCGTTCTCCCGGTGCCTGGCGATGGTCTTCATGATCTTGACCTCGTTATAATCGTAGGTCTCCGGGATAATGACCGACTCGGCGCCGTTGGCAATGCCGCACCACAAAGCGATATAACCGGCGTTCCTGCCCATGACTTCGATCATGCTGCACTTCTCATGGGAAGAAGCTGTATCACGGATGTTGTCAATGGCCCGCATGGCTGTATTTACTGCCGTATCAAAGCCGATGGTATAATCCGTGCAGGCAATATCACCGTCAATGGTACAGGGAACCCCTATGACCTTCATGCCCTTATGGGCCAGCTTCTGGGCGCCCCTGAAAGAACCGTCGCCGCCGGCAATCACCAGCGCGTCGATCCCGTGCTTCCGGCAGATCTCAATTGCCTTGTCCTGCACTTCCGAAAGCTCGAATTCCGGACACCGCTCCGTCTCAAGGATCGTGCCTCCATGCTGCATCACATTGGATACGGAGCGCGCTTCCATATCTATGATCTCTTCATTGATCAGTCCCAGGTAGCCGCGCCGGATTCCTTTTACCTGCATGCCTTTGGATAAGCCCCGGCGGACCACCGCGCGGACAGCTGCGTTCATGCCCGGCGAGTCGCCGCCGCTGGTCAGAACACCGATCGTTTTAATTGTGTCACTCATCAGATCTGTTCCTTTCCTGCCAGAATGTCCTGCATCCTGCTCTATGATCTGTCCGTATCTCCCGGCTGCTGAGGGAAACCTTCTCTGGCATGGTTGAATTCCTCTATGAAATAGGTATTCTTCACATTTTCATTCAGGTTCTGCTCATCTTTGCTTTCCAGGATCTCCAGCAGCTTTTCATGGGCTTCATATAATTCCTGCCCTCTGCCGGACTGGACCATTTCCTTTACAGTCTCATACCGCATGGAGTAAGTCAGAGTATGTACGACCGCTTCGATCTTCTGTACCAGGGGGTTGTGGCCCATGGAGGAGATGATGGTATGAAACTCATTATCCTCATGGAAGACCCGTTCCACATTATCGGGGCCCTGATCGATCTCCTTCTTCATCCGTTTCAGCTGGCTTCTGAGCTTCTTATACTCCGACGGATCCGCGTTCTCCATGGCAAGCTTCATGACGCCCGCCTCCATGATCTCGCGCAGCTCCATCAGGGATTCGTAACTGCCTTCCTTGTCCAGTATGATGCCGTAAATGATCGGATCGATCATCGTATCGCTGAATCCTTCACAGACATAGGTTCCCTCCGCGCGTCGTATTTCCAGTACTCCAAAATAAACCAGTATTTTGATTGCCTCCCTCACGGAATTACGGCCGACCCCAAGTTTTTCGGCCAGTTCCATTTCTGTAGGGATTTGATCTCCCGGCCGCAGTTCCTTGCGGATCATGGCATCCACCAGGCTGTCAATGATCTGCTGTACGACCGATTCGCTTTTGATTCTCTTTAATTGAATCATAAGTCTCTCCTCATCCCCGCCTTCTACATATGCTGTATCCCCATGCGTATTCCGGACCGAACGGTTCTGCCCGGCCTTACAGGGTCTTCACCTGTTCACGACATTTATCGGGGCGCCTTCCGCGTAAGACCGGATATTCTCGACCGTGATATCCATGATCCTCTGCCTGGCTTCTTTGGCAGCCCAGGAAATATGCGGTGTGATCAGACAGTTCTTTGCTTTCAGAAGCGGATTGTCTTTCATGATAGGTTCTGTGGAGACAACATCCACGGCGGCAGCGAAAATCTTTCCGCTGTCAAGGGCGTCTGCCAGATCCTGCTCCACGACCAGCTGGCCGCGGCTGTTGTTGATCAGAATGACGCCGTCTTTCATTTTGGCGATGTTGTCCTTATTAATGATTCCTTCCGTAGAAGGAAACAGGGGGCAGTGCAGGAAAATAACATCGGATTCCGCGAACAGAGTATCCAGTTCTACATATTCCGCGAGCTTCGCGCCGGCTTCACTGTGAAAGCTGTCAAAGGCGATGACCCGCATGCCCAGGGCGTTCATAATACCGGCCGTTGTCATGCCGATCCTTCCCAGTCCGATGATACCGGCTGTTTTGCCTGCCAGCTCGATCATGGGATAATCCCAGTAGCACCAGTCAATATTATCTGCCCAGCGCCCTTCTTTGACGGTCTTGTCATGGTGACCGTAATGGGCGCAGATCTCCAGCAGAAGACCGGCGGCGTACTGGCCAACGATCTGCGTGCCGTAGGTGGGCACATTCATGACAACAATGCCTCTTTCTTTCGCGGCCGCTGTATCAACAACGTTATAGCCTGTCGCCAGTACCGCGACTGCCTTCAGATTGGGACACGCGTCCATGGTTGCTTTTGAAATCGGCGTCTTATTGACGATCACGGCCTCGGCATCTCCGATCTTTTCCGCGATCACAGGTGATTCTTCATAGGAAGTACGGTCATATACAGTCAGATCACCCAGGGCTTCAAGGCCTTCCCAGCTCAGATCGCCGGGGTTTTCCGTATATCCGTCCAATACTACTATTTTCATATGCTCCTCCTTAAAAATATCGCAGTACGATCACTCGCACTGCGATATTGAATCATCAGGTCATAAGAATCCCACCGATGTCTCCTCAGTGCTCACAACCCGTTCTTATGGGATCACAGTGTTACGACGACCTTTTCCTTATCGGACTTCAGAGCAGCGAGGGAAACCTTCAGCGCCGCGATGCCGCTTTCAAGAGGTGTACGGATCTCACTGCCGGTGGTCAGTGCGTCCTGGAAATGCTTATGGGCATTTGCCATACCCTGTGCCAGGGTATTGTCATACGTATCATGATAGTTGGTGACCTGCTCATAAGGCATATCATCTGTCTTGACGATGCAGTCTTCCAGATCGAACTGGCCGCCGCCGCGGACGATCGCGGTGCCCTTGGTGCCTACATATCCTCTCATGGAGAAGGAAATATCCGAAGACCAGCTGGCGCTGATGGTCGCGATGCCGCCCTTGGCGATCTGCATGCTGATGGCGGAGTTGGTATCAAAGGTCGGAAGGGATTCTATCGTCGCCTGTACATTGGCCGCAACCGTCTTAAAGTCGCCGCACAGGGCCGTCATCATGGTAATGTCATGGGAAAGAGATTCAATTGTCATGCCGCAGACCAGCTTGGGATTGGTTCTCCAGGAAGCGGCCATGTTCCTGCCGCGGAAACCTGCGCCCTGCCCGAAGCGGTGAGAGAATACATTGATCGGATCGCCCAGGACGCCGTCCTTGACCAGCTTGTACATCTGCTCGTAAGCGGGACGATAGCAGTGGACAAAGTTGACCATGATCTTGGCATTGTACTTCTCCGCCATTTCCTGCATCTTGATGGCGTCTTCCATATTCGTAGCGATCGGCTTCTCGACGTAGAGCGGAATGCCTTTGGACAGGACCTTTTCCATGTACTCAAGGCGTACGCCGGGGGGTGTGCACAGGAGGACATAGTCTACCTTTTCCTTGTCCAGATATTCTTCATAGTTGTCCAGGGCAACACAGCCATAAGTATTGGCAAAGCGCTCCGCGCTGGGCTTGAAAATATCATAGCATGCCACCGGCTCAGAGCCGATCAGCTTCAGTCCGTCCGCATGTGCGTAAGTAATAACACCGGTGCCGATAAATAAAACTTTCATTAT
>OCVV012873696.1_pt1 | contig 17809 bp, 9 predicted proteins | sample 1539721 | NCBI WGS metagenome assembly OCVV01 (sample SAMN02144230, study PRJEB22623) | gut metagenome | biome: sheep rumen | host: Ovis aries | place: New Zealand | reverse complement strand
ACTATCTCCGGTATCGGCAAATACCTGAAAGAGCAGAATCCCAACGTAAAGATCATCGCCGTGGAGCCAGCCTCCTCCCCCGTGCTGAACGGTGGACAGAGCGGTCCGCACAAGATACAGGGTATCGGTGCCGGTTTCGTACCCAAGACCTATGACGCCAGTGTCATTGACGAGGTACTGGACATTAACAATGACGATGCCATCCGCACGGGACGTGAGCTCGCCCAGAAAGACGGTCTGCTGGTAGGAATCTCCTCCGGTGCCGCCGCCTATGGTGCCACCCTCGTCGCCCAGCGTCCGGAGAATGCCGGAAAGACCATCGTCGCCCTGTTGCCGGATACTGGTGAGCGTTACCTGTCGACGGTGCTCTACGCTTTTGATGAATATCCACTTTAAAAACTCTTTTTCTTCCACTGCCAGCCACGGATGCATGCCATCCGTGGCTGTTTTTTTAAAAAACAGACAAAAAATTTGGAATAATGGCTGAAAAAGCCTATCTTTGTAGGCAAATAGAATAATAAGCCTACAACAATGAGCCTTCAAAATCTATATAACACATCTTACCGACTACTGACACTTGCCATCACAGCCCTTATACCTGTCATGGCGCAAGCACAGGAATTCCATTTCGAAAAGGCATTTGACACCACCCACCTGCTCACCTACCTCATCGCAGGGATGTTCATTGCCTTTCTCGTCCTTCTGTTTTACAACCGCCTCTACGCTTTCAGAGAACATGAGGGTGACCATGCGCTGAAGAGCCAGAATACCCGTTTAGGACTTGTCATGCAGGCTGGCAGGCTCCGATTATGGATTTACAATACAGACACGCGGCATTACAGGTTCATTACGGAAGATGGAGACTACTCCCGAGAATACAACCCCGTGGAGTTTACCCGTTTCTTTCATTATGATGACTTCGAGAATCTGCGTACCGCCATCTTTGACATTTGTGAAGGGAGAAGGCTGACAGCCACCGTGAATCTCCGCAGTAACGAGGATGATGGGAAAGCGCTCAATTATTATGAGACGTACATTTCGATTGCCAAGAAAGATGCTCGCGGGAATATCCATCAGCTATTAGGAGTGCAACATGACATCACTGCCGAGCAGGTAAAAAAGAACAACGCCAATGAGATTCTCATGCGCTACCATACCGTCTTCAACTCCTCTTTGATTGACGTGTTCTATTATGACAAAGAGGGTGTGTTGAAAGAGATTAACGAAACAGCATGTAACTCTTTAAAAATACATGACAAAAAGGAGTTGTTACAGCATAGAGTAGCCTATGATGACAATCCCCTGTTCAACCACATCGACTACCGCCAGACAAGACATACTGTGACCTCTGGCTTCGTGGACTTCGCCAAATACAAAGGCACGCGGTTCTTAGATGAGGCGTATAAGGACAAGAAACTCTATTACGAGGCATCCATCAACACCATTCATGACAAGCATGGGAATCTGGATGGCATTTACATCATCGGGCGCGACATCACCGAAATGGTAGAATCGTTCCATCAGCAACAACAAGGTGCCATCCAATTAAAGAAAGCGACACAGCATATCCAGGAATATATTAACAACATCAACTACGCACTTCGCATCAGCAATGTCCGACTGGTTAATTATTACCCGGAAAGCTACACGCTGGATGTGTCAAACATTGTCGGCAAACCACAGATACGCCTTTCGCAACTGCGGTGTATCCGTCTTGCCGCACCGCAAGACCGCAGGAAAATCTCCAGTGTGCTGAACCGCATGGACCACCTGAGCCGCTACCCTATCACCCAGACGATAGCGACAGAGTTTCACGACAAGCAAGGACGACAGTCGTACCTGATGTTCAACCTCATCCCCATCATCAATCGACAAGGGCAGGTTGAACGTTATTTCGGCATGTGCCTGGAGCAAACAGACATCGTAGAGACCGAGCGCCGGCTTGCCATTGAGACCAAGAAAGCACAAGAGGCAGAGATGTTGAAAGAATCGTTCCTCACGAACATGAGTTATGAGATAAGGACTCCGCTGACAGCTGTCCTTGGATTCGCAGAACTCTTCGAGCAAGAGCATGACGAGAGTGATGAGCCTGTATTTGTCGAAGAGATTAAAAAGAGCACCAATTCACTGCTCCAGCTGATCAATGACATTCTGTTCCTTTCACGTCTGGATGCCGATATGGTGGAGTTCAAACACGACGAATTTGACTTTGCAGAATATTTTGACGCCTACTGCCAGATGGGTTGGAGCAGTGTCCGTCCGAATGTGAAGACATACATAGAGAATCCTTATGAGCACCTGGTATTTGAAGGTGATATTGAGCAATTAGGAAAGGCTATCAACATGCTTTGCCAGAATGCGGCTTTCTACACGAAGGAAGGAAGTGTCCGAGCCAAGTATGAGTATCGAAGAGGAGAGTTAGTTATCAGCATCGAAGACACAGGTGTCGGTATTGATGCAGACAATCTGCCACACGCCATGGAGCGTTTCAATCGCAACAAGGATGAGGAGCTCTGTGGAACAGGTCTGAACCTGCCTATCATTGAAGCTATTATCCAGAAGATGGGAGGGTCCATCGAACTGCAGTCAGAAATCGATAAAGGCACGACAGTATGGATTTTCCTTCCCTGTCAGGCAAAGACGGTAGTGAAGAAGAGTGAAATAATCATTAACGAATAGGACAAGTATGAACACGATATATTTGACAACTCTGCTACAAGCAACACCCTCGCTGGTGATTCCGGTGATGATAGCAATACTGACAGGATTTGCACTGGCAGGAGTCATCTTAATCAACAGGATTATCTTGCGCAGGATACGACGTACGTCACAGATGACCAGTGACAAGAATGCCATCATGCAACAGGCACTGAAGATCAGTTCGAGCAATGTGGTATACTTTGACATTTCCAAACGCTATGTCTCAAAAATTTACGGTCACATGATGCCTGATGAAGGACTAACTGCAGAAGAGTGGATGCGGCATGTACACCCAGATGATGTGGAAATGGCTGTTCATCATATCAGAGAGATTATCTCTGGCAAGGAGAAATCACTGGAGTTCCATTATCGCTGGAACTTTGAATATAATGGCGGAGAACCCCGTTGGGGATATATGCACAACGTCAGTGTGGGTGAGTACTTGCCAGGCATCAAGCGCCCGGTAGGAGTCATTAGTACGTTAGTGGACGAGACGACCATCCTGGAACAGCAGGAGAAAGAGATGGAACTCACAGAGAAATACAAATTGATTTTCGAACAGTCTATCATCGGTCTGTCGTTCTATAGTCCTGACGGATGGTTGTTGGATGCCAATAAAGTGATGCGGGACATCTGCCATTTCGACAGCGAGGACAGCGATGGCTTCTTCTCAAACACCAACCTTTTCGACACGAATCCTTTCCGGGACTGTATCGACAAATATAATGTAGAGGAATTCTGGGCATGCTCACGCAGTGACATCCCAGAGCGAGACATACACGTCTATCTGGAAATCCGACTCCACCCCATCCGTAATGAAGAAGGCAAACTGATTTACATCGCACTGGCTGTACGCGATGTCACAGAAGAGCGTGAGATGTATCACCAGTCGAAACTCAATGACATCCAGATACAAAAGGCAAACGAAGAGATTCAGCGCTACGAGATGGAGCTTCAGTATATGATGGAAGGTTGTGACATGCGTGCCTGGCGAATGACTTATGAAGAGGGGACCGTCCAGTTCTTGAAAGGACTTAGCGGTATTGAGCGGGAGATTCCTTTCGAGGAATATGTCAAACACTTCATTGACGACGAGGAAGAACTGAGAGAGAAGTTCAGTCATCCTGAGAAATACTTCACCCAGCCAATGACCGTCCTTCGCAAGATGCGACCCATCTTCCACGAGACCGAGGATGTGCAGTGGAACCAGATCAACAGCGTGCCTATCTATGACGAGGATGGCAACCTGGTCGGCGGTTTCGGACTGATCCGCAACATGACGAAGTTCATCCAAGCACAGGAGAAACTTAAGATGGAGACACAGCGAGCCAATGAGTCCGGGCGACTGAAGAGTGTGTTCCTTGCCAATATGACCCATGAGATCCGTACGCCGCTGAATGCCATCGTAGGGTTCTCCGACTTACTGCAGATGATGACCACCGTGGAAGAGAAACGGGAACTGATTCATGTCATCCATAACAACTGTGACATGCTGCTCCGACTCATCAACGACATCATGGCAATTTCCTCGATGGATGCCAACGGACTGATCATGAAGCCTATAGACACTGATTTCGCCCAGGCATTCAACGACATCTGTCAGTCTTTGGCACAACGCGTGGAGAATCCTAATGTACAATTTATCAAGGATAACCCTTATAAGACATTGAAGACCCATTTGGATGTCGGACGCATCACACAGGTGATTACTAATTTTGTGACCAATGCTGTCAAATACACCCAAGAGGGACACATTAAAGTAGGATACCGTCTGCAAGACAATGGCATTTACATGTATTGTGAGGACACGGGAACAGGTATTCCCAAGGAACAATGCTCGAAGGTGTTTGAGCGTTTCGTCAAATTGAATGACTATGTGCAGGGGACTGGTCTGGGACTCTCTATCTGCAAGGCAATTGCTGAGCGCTGCAATGGCAAGATAGGTGTGGACAGCGAAGTAGGACAAGGCTCCACTTTCTGGATGTGGATTCCCTGTGTAATAGAACAAACAGAAGCTATCGGTGAATAAAATGATGAACAGGACCTATACCATTATAATGGCAATCTTGATGCTGTGGTGTACGAATACCTTTGTACAGGCAGCCTCACAAGATGAGAATATCAGAGCGTACACCGAGGAACACCCTCTGGTGTATGAAGATGTCTTCGACCTATGGCCCTACTCTTTCCTCAATGAGAATGGTGAGCCAGACGGCTATAACGTGGAACTGATCCAGATGATGCTCAAAGAACTGAACATCCCATACGTCATCAGGATGAAACCCAAACAGGAATGTTTCCGAGACCTGAGAGATGGGAAATCAGACTTGATGTTCGGACTGGCAGCTGGCTTTAATGACGGTTTTGGACGATACAGCAGCAACACGGTCACGATGTTCACACAGAGTGTGGCGACACCTATCAACAAACCTATCCAGATAAAGACTTTCCGCGACTTAGAGAAATACAAGGTCACTGTATGGGACGGTAGTATATGCCATCACCTGATGAAAGACTATGGATGGGAGGACAATGCCATGCCTACGAAATTCATGCGGGATGCCATCGAGAAACTCAGCCTGTCTGAAGACGGACAGATTGTATGGAACACGCTATCCCTGCAATGGCTGGTGAGAAAATACAAGATTGACAACATACAGATCACACCTGTCGACATGCCTCACGGTGAGTATAAGTTCATGTCGAACAACCCCCATCTGCTCGCTCGCCTGGACAGTATTTATACAGCCCTCAACTCCGCCAATAAGTTTACGGAGATTCAGAACAAATGGTTCTACCCAGAGCGTAACGAGAAAAAGATAGAGCCATGGGTATGGTATGTCACTGCCTTTGCCGGTGTCATCATCCTGCTCTCACTGATATATGCCATCTACTATCGCACGAAAGAGCAGCGTATCACCAAACTCAACAACAAGAACAACCAACGTCTCGCGCTCATCCTGGAGTCCAGCAATGTACGTATGTGGACCTACGATATCGAGACAAAGATATTTACATGGCGTAATGAGAAAGGACAAGCCGCTTTCTATTATACTGTAGACGACTTCTCACAACGCTACCATGCGGGTGACTTTGAGCAACTGGGCAAGGCTGTTGACAAGCTGAAAAATAGTCAGGGGGGGGACTCTGAGGAAGAGGAGATCACACTTTATATCAAGGCAAGGGATAAAGAGGACGGCGACACGCAGGAGCATGAGTTCATGATGTCACTGTCAGTCCTTCAACGTGACAAAGAAGGGAAGCCACTCGTCATCCTCGGGACCAAGAAAGACATCACATTGGAGCGTCAGCAACAACGCTTGGAAAACGAGCGTACCTTGCGCTATCGGGCGATTTTCAACACGCCCTTGGTGGGTATCATGTATTTCAACCATGAGGGTATCCTTACCCATATCAACGACAAGGCATGCCAGACATACAATTGTGACCGTCAGGAGATGATAGAGCTGAAAGTGTCATATCATGACCTGTTTGACATAGAAGAACCCCTAGAGGAGATTGACGGTTACCATTTCACACAGGTCATTGACATTGACAAGATTCCTGCTGAGAAAAGAAAGGTGAAGGTCTGCAAGCGCAAAGGGAGACTCCTCCATGAGGTGCATCTGATGACCGTCTATGATGACGACAACCGCCTGCTGGGTATGTTCGCCATAGGACGAGACATCAGTGACCGCATCAATGCCATCAACCAGCAACAAGAACAGGCTGACCGTACCAAGATGATAGTCAACGACCTGACAGAGCATATCAACAACATGAACTACGTACTACAGTCTGGCGGTGTGCACATGGTCACCTATTCCCCCAAGTCTCATACCCTGATTATCTATAGCGGTATCAACAAGGTACAATATGAGATTACCCAGACACGCTGCATGACACTGGTCGACGACAAATACAGAAGGAAGGCGATGCACCTGCTGAACAACATGGACAACCATATAGCCAAACCTATTGATACTGACATACTGACCAGTATCCACGTCCATAACAACAAACTGATGCACCTGCGCTTCAACCTGATTCCGACCTACGACAAAACAGGGAAGGTAGAAGACTATTTCGGGTTGTGCCGTGACGTGACGGAACAGATGTATAACGAACAGGAGCTGGAACAGAAGACCCTCAAGGCACAGGAGGTGGAGAATACCAAGAACAGCTTCCTGAAGAACATGAGCCATGAGATCCGTACGCCATTGAATGCCGTTGTCGGTTTTGCTGAGCTCTTCGAGATGAAGCATACTCCTGATGATGAAAATGTCTTCGTAGAGGAAATCCTTAACAACTCTGATCACCTGCTACGCCTCATCAACGACATCCTCTTCCTTTCCAGACTGGATGCGCACATGATAAAAATAGAAAAGCAACCCTGCGATTTCACTACTATTTTTGAAGGATGCTGCCAACAGGGATGGGAACGCTACCAACACGATGGTGTGAGCTACATCGTGGAGAGTCCTTACCAGCAACTGGTCGTGGATATTGACGCCACCAATCTGGGGCATGTCATCGAACAAGTGATAGCTAACGCAGCCCAATATACCCAAAACGGTACTGTACGTGCCCGCTATGACTATATCGGCAGGAGACTGATGATTTCCGTAGAAGATACAGGACAAGGAATCAGTCAGGATATCCTCGACCGCATCTACGAGCGCTTTGCCGCCGGTCCCAACAAAGGCAGTGGACTAGGACTCCCTATCTGTAAAGAGCTGGTGGAACAAATGGGGGGCACTCTGGACATCAACTCTGAAGAGGGGCTTGGCACTACGGTATGGATCACGATTCCCTGCCAGGCTACTGTTGTCAAACGTAAGAAATTCATCTGAATATGAGATATCGGATTTACATATTATATATTCATCTGGCCATGATACTCTTCTGGAGTCTGCCGACACAAGCGCAGAAGAGGGTATACGACGAGAAACACCCCATCATCATTGCCGGTGACTGGGACAAACCTCCTTACGAGTACCAGAATGACCATGGAGAACCTGCCGGTTCGAATATTGACATGATGCAAGCCATCATGAAACAACTGGGATATCCTTGCAAATTCATTCTAAAGGAATGGGGCAATGCTCTGAAGGCATTTGAGCGTGGGGAGGCAGACCTGATTCTTGCCAATGCCAACAGATTCCGCTCTGCGCCATACTACCACAGCCATCATGTCATCAACTACTACAGAATGCGTGCCCTGATGCTGGGAGACACCGTCCCGCCAATCTCTGTCAAGCAGCTGGTAGAGGGGGGAGTGGTGCTCAAACCCTCTGACTTTACCTTGGCATACTTCCTGGTCGAGGACTCCTCATATATCCGACGTATCGACTTCCAGTCTCCTAAGGTCGCGTTATTAGGACTCCGCGACAAGGACTATAAATATTTCGTATGGGGTGAGGAGCCTTTGAAATGGAAGCTCAAGGAGTTTAGCATGGAGCATGAGAAACTCATCCTTAATGAAGTCAAAATCCCTGCCAGCCAGATCCATGTGATCGGCCGTGACCAGGAACTTATCAACGCCATAGATGATGTCTATGCCCGTCTGAAACAAAGCGGTGAGATAGAAGCGATCAATCAACGCTGGCTCCATCCCGAGGATTATGACGGACTGGACAGCATTCCTATGACAATTTATATCATCATAGGAGTCACGCTACTGACTGCCTTCTGCTATCTGCTGAACCGCCTTGCGCAATCACACGTCAGGAGAGCTTCCCGTCATTCTACGGAACTCAATGAGATGATGCTGAAAGCACTGCACATGGGACGCTTCTATGTGATGCAGTATGACATCCATCACCAGCGTTTCACCAACCTGTATGGCAGTTTCCTACCCAAGGACGGCATGTCCCTGAAGGAGTTTGTCGACCATATCCATCCCTCCGAGCAAGAGGAGTTCATGAAGAAGATGGACATGATGATTCAAGGAAGGGAACAGAAGACCGCCATCGACAAGCGGTGGAACATCGGTACTGCGGAACAACCACAATGGCTGAACTTCAGCGGACATTCCATGATAGAGTATGACGACTACGGACATCCTGCATATATCATCAACACCATCAACGACATCACCAAGGATGTGGAGGGTGCCAAGACTGCCCATGAGATGATCAGGAAGTACGATCGGTTAACCAACATCCCAAGTCTCTCCATGTCATTCTACAACAAGAAGGGAGAGCTGATTGCCGTCAATGACTCCATGAAAGAACTTTGTGAGTTCGACAAGCCAGAGAACGAGCGTTTCTTCCGGTTGTCGAATATGTTTGAGATACCGATCCTCCGTGATGTCTACTCACGGGAAAACAAGGAGGAGAGTTCTGGCTGCCACCAGATGGAGAAGCCCAACAGCACAAAGGATACATATATAGAATACGACATCCGCCCACTGCAGGATGAGCATGGTGAGATTTTCAACTATATCATCTCTGCCATTGACGTGACAGAGGCACGTGACCGTGACTTGGACATGCACAAGATGAACCGTGAGATACAGGAAGCTGTCAAGCAGACCAACCAGCTGGAGCTGCAGTTGCAGTATATCTTGGAGAACACGAATATGTATGTCTTCCAGATTGACTTCCAAAAACGCCTGATATCCTATACCCGACAGCTGAGCAGCCCAGAATATGTCAAGACCTTTGAAGAATATTACGACTGCGTCTTCGACGCTGAGAAAGAGAGTGCCATGAAAGGACTGGAGGACAAAGAGATATGGAGAAAGCAAATGTCTTTCGACCGCCATTTCAAGAAACCGCTGGTGGGTGAGGGAAATACCGACCATTGGTATAATATCTCCAGCATTCCTATTCTTGACGAACAAAGACAAATCAAAGGTGCTTTTGGTATCCTCCGTGACATCACGCAGCAGCTGGAAGCGCAGCACAAGCTCAAAGAGGAGACTTTGCGTGCTGAGAGCAGCGGACAACAAAAGAGTATGTTCCTCGCCTCCATGACGCATGAGTTACGTACCCCATTGAACTCCATCGTCGGTTTCTCTGACTTGCTCCGTACCATTGACACTCCCGAGGAACGGAAGGAATTCATCCATATTATCCGTACCCATTGCGATATCCTGTTACGACTCATCAACGACATCCTTGAGGCTTCCAATATCTCGGACACCCTGATGCAAATCGTTCCAGAGGAGGTTGACTTTGCCCAGGAGTTTGACTTGATGTGTCAAACCTTGGAGCAACGCGTGGACAATCCCAACGTGGCTTTCATCAAGGATAATCCCTATCAAAAACTTATCACCGTCCTGGACAAAGGACGCATCCAGCAGATTATCACTAATTTCGTCACGAATGCTGTCAAATACACCACAGAGGGACATATCCGTGTCGGTTACCGGGAGGAAACAAGAGAGAAAGACGGTGAGAAGAAAACGGGACTTTACTTCTATTGCGAGGACACAGGCAGCGGTATCCCGGAGGAAAAGCAGGATGCCGTCTTCGAGCGTTTCGTCAAACTCAATGAGTTCGTGCAGGGCACTGGTCTTGGTCTGTCTATCTGTAAGAATATCGTAGAACGCTGCGAGGGACAGATCGGTGTCAGCAGTGAGGTGGGTAAAGGCTCCACTTTCTGGTTCTGGATTCCTGTAAATATCTATAATAAATAATGTATATAATGAGAAAAACAATCTTTTCTACGTTATTGCTGTGCCTGTCAGCCACGATGGCATGGGCAGAGCAAGTCGTCATTGAGACCCAGCATGTCTCAATGGTTCTTGATGTCGTCAAGGGCGCACAGCCTCAGTATGTCTATTTCGGTGCCAGACTTAGTGCCAACGAGCTGCAGCACCTGCAGAAACCTGAGATGTTCGGACGCATGGATGCTTATCCTGCCTATGGTCTGAACACCCCTGCCGAAGCGGCACTCGCCATGCGCCACTCGGACGGTAACCTCTCCACGGCATTAGTGGCAGAAGGGGTTCAGCGTAATGGTAACATCACGACGATACAGTTGAAGGACCCTGTCTACCCTATCCTCGTCAACCTGAAATACAAGACCTATCCGAACGAGGATATGATAGAGGCATGGACGGAGATTGTCAATAACGAGAAGCAGACCGTCACCCTGACGACTTTTGCCTCCGCCATGCTGCCTATCCGTCGTGGCAACGTATGGCTCAGTCATTTCTATGGCTCCTGGGCGAATGAGGCACAACTGGTAGAGGAGCCGCTGACTCCGGGGCAGAAAGTGATTGTCAACAAGGATGGTACCCGCAACTCACACACCGACCATGCCGAGGTGATGTTCTCGCTCGACGGCAAGGGACAGGAGAACAGCGGACAGGTGATTGGTGCCGCATTATGCTATTCAGGCAACTACCGGCTGAAGGTGAATACGGACGATACAGAATACCACTATTTCTTCGCTGGTATCAATGAGGACAACTCTGAGTATCACCTGAAGAAGGGTGAGACGTTCGTCACTCCCAAGCTGGCACTGACTTTCTCCCAACAGGGACTCTCTGGTGTTTCCCGTAACTTCCATAAGTGGGGACGTAAGTATATGCTGATGCATGGTGACAAAGAGCGCAAGATATTGCTGAACTCGTGGGAGGGTGTCTATTTCGACATCAACCAGAAGGGCATGGACCAGATGATGGCTGACATCGCCTCCATGGGTGGCGAGCTCTTCGTGATGGACGACGGTTGGTTTGGTGACAAATATCCCCGTAAGACGGACAACTCCTCACTGGGTGACTGGGTCGTCGACAAGAACAAGTTGCCGGAAGGTATCGAGGGACTTCTCCGTGATGCCAAGAAACACGGTATCAAGTTCGGTATATGGATAGAGCCTGAGATGTCGAACACCACCAGTGAACTCTATGAGCAGCATCCTGATTGGATCATCAAGGCTCCCAAGCGTGATGCCGTATTAGGACGTGGCGGTACGCAGGTTGTCCTCGACCTTGCCAATCCTAAGGTGCAGGACTTCGTCTTTGGTGTCGTTGACAACCTGATGACGAAATACCCGGAGATAGACTATATCAAATGGGATGCTAACATGCCTATCCTGAACCATGGCTCACAATACCTGACGATGAACGACCAGAGCCACATGTATATCGAGTACCATCGCGGTTTCGAGAAGGTATGCCAGCGCATCCGTGCCAAGTTCCCCGATGTCACTATTCAGGCATGTGCCTCTGGCGGTGGACGTGCCAACTGGGGCGTACTCCCCTACTTCGACGAGTTCTGGGTCAGCGACAATACCGATGCCCTCCAGCGTATCTATATGCAATGGGGCACCAGCTATTTCTTCCCTGCCATCGCCATGGCAAGTCATATCTCCGCCACCCCCAACCACACTGTGTTCCGCACGACAGCATTGAAATACCGTATCGACGTGGCAATGAGCGGACGACTGGGAATGGAGATACAACCCAAGAACATGACGGATGCCGAGAAGGAGCTCTGTCGCAAGGCGATAGCTGAGTATAAGCAGATTCGTCCTATCGTGCAGTTTGGTAATATCTACCGACTGGTGTCTCCTTACGACAAGAAGGGACTCGCCTCCCTGATGTATGTCACCGACCAGCAGGACAAGGCTGTGTTCTATTGGTGGAAGACGGAGTCGTTCCAGAACGAGCACCTGCCCCGTGTCAGAATGGCAGGACTCGATGCCAACCGTATGTATAAGGTAAAGGAGCTGAACCGCATCGACCTGCAACCGATGAGTGTGGAGGGTAAGTCGTTCAGCGGTGCCTACCTGATGAACCATGGGCTGGACATACCATACCGCAATGAGCCCGAATGGTCGAAGAAGACCGACTGGTCAAGTCGTGTCCTTCTGCTGGAGGCAGAATAACCTCGAATCTCGAAATTCGAAATTCGAAACACCGAAAGAAAAGTGAGCATCGGAAAAAGCGAGAGTCTTCTGGCAAGCATCCGCGAGGGTCGCGAGATGACGCAGGCAGAGAAACTCAGGCTGATCATCAGCCTGAGTATTCCTAGTATATTGGCACAAATCTCTGCCACGGTCATGTTCTTCATCGACGCATCGATGGTAGGACATCTGGGTGCCAAGGCGTCTGCCGCCATCGGACTGGTAGAGACGACAGGATGGCTGATGGGAGGACTCGGTTCCGCTGCCAACATGGGATTCTCGGTGCAGGTGGCGCATGCCATCGGTGCCAACGACTTCAAGCGGGCACGCCGCATCTTACGCCAGGCACTGGTCTGTTGTCTGATTTTCAGTCTTGTCATCTCGATAACCGGCATTCTCATCAGTGGTCCACTTCCCTATTGGCTGGGAGGCTCTGAGGAGATAGCCCATGACGCTTCCATTTATTTCGCCATTATCGGGTTCTGCGGCATCTTCTTCCAGATGAACGGGCTGGGCAGTTCGATGCTGAAATGCTCCGGCGATATGAAGATTCCCTCCATACTGAACATCTTGGCTTGTGCACTGGACGTTGTCTTCAACTACTTCTTTATCTATATCGCTGACATGGGAGTGACTGGTGCAGCCATAGGTACCGGGCTCGCTGAGTTTGTGACGGCTTCGCTGATGCTCTACTTCCTGCTTTGCCGTTCTGACATCCTGCGACTGAAAGGCAGACCACGCCGCTCTTTCCGTCCACAGGCTGATGTCGTCAACAACGCTTTCAAGATCGGGGCACCGATGGGACTGCAGCACATGCTGATGGGCGGTGCACAGATTGTGAGTACCATCATCGTCGCTCCCCTGGGTACTGTCGCCATTGCCGCCCACTCCCTTGCCATCACGGTCGAGAGTCTGTGCTACATGCCTGGCTACGGTATTGCCGATGCCGCCACGACGCTGGTAGGACAGAGTTTTGGTGCCGGCAAGCGACTGCTCACACAGTCTTTTGCCCGCATGTCCGTAGGACTGGGCATGGTGGTGATGACCATCATGGGTGTCATGATGTGGATATTCGCACCAGAGCTGATGTCACTGCTGACTCCCGTGGAGGAGATTATCGCCATTGGTGCCCAGTCGTTGCGCATCGAGGCTTTCGCTGAACCGATGTTCGCAGCGTCCATCGTCTGCTATGGTGTCTTCGTGGGTGCCGGCGACACACTGAAACCGTCCATCATGAACCTCACCAGTATGTGGGCGGTCCGCCTGACCTTTGCCGCCTATCTGGCACCTACCTACGGACTGCCCGGTGTATGGACGGCAATGGCGGTAGAACTTACTTTCCGTGGTACCATCTTCCTTTTGCGCCTGTTCTTTGGCAATTGGGCAAAAGGCATCAAGAACGATTAGATTAAACAGGGATAAAAAACAAAGCAGCCGGGAGATCACTCTTCCGGCATGCTTACTTTTCTTTTCCTATTAATAACTAAAAACTTGCTTTCTCTACAAAACTAATACCTTACTACTAACCTAAAACTACTAACAAACCAAAAACTTATGTCTTATTCGTTATCCTCAATCTTTTCCTTACTAACAACCTATTGTCTGTTATCCTCAATCTTATTTACCTTTGTGTGTTCCTCTGAATCACGATGCAAAGGTAAGCAGATTTCATCATCCTGCAATGAAATCTTCCGCTTTTAAGTGAAAAAAGGGATTATTCTTGACTTACATCAACTTTTTGTGTCCGCACACAACAACTGACTACCCACCCAGTTCGTCAGCTCCACAAAGTCCGTAACTGTCAGTTGTTCAGGACGTTTCGTAGCAAAAGGAGCATTATCAGACCCTTGTGTCAGTTGTCGCAAGGAAACACGCAACATTTTGCGACGTTGGTTGAACACCGTTTTCACTACTCGCTTAAACAAATTCTCGTCGCAATCCAGATGCTGCACCTTGTTACGGGTCATGCGGATGACGGCACTCTGCACCTTGGGAGGGGGATTGAAGACGGAGGGCTCTACGGTGAAGAGGTACTCCACGTCATACCATGCCTGTATCAGTACCGACAGGATGCCATACGCCTTCGTACCGGGTTGCGAGGCGATGCGCAGTGCCACCTCCCGCTGTATCATACCCGTACAACAGGGTATCAGATCACGGTTATCAAGCATCTTGAAGAATATCTGCGACGAGATATCATAAGGATAATTACCCGTCAGTACGAACTGCTGTCCGTCGAACACCTTCTGTAAGTCCATGCGAAGGAAGTCCTCACCCAAGATATTCTCCCGCAACCGAGGAAAACGCTCGTTCAGGTACGCCACACTCTCCCTGTCAATCTCCACCACCTTGAAAGGACGATCCTTCTCCACCAGATACTGGGTCATCACCCCCATACCAGGTCCCACTTCCAATACAGGGATGTCACCGTATGGCTCATCCACCGTATCAGCGATGCGCTTAGCTATTGACAGGTCAGTCAGGAAATGCTGACCCAGGTTTTTCTTCGGTCGTACTTGCTTCATTGCTGCAAAGGTAGTGCAAATTGAGTGAAATACCAAATTTATTTGAGTATTTCCGAAATGCCGCCTACCTTCGACCAAAGGTCAAAGGTACGATTAAGTGACGACATCTACATCAGCAGAAGGTGCCGTTTGCTTTTGACATCCGTAACGGCAACCTTTGTAAAGGATGCCTCCTTTCATTGTAAATCAAATTGAATTACTTAGTAAATCAAATTGAATTACCGAGTAAATCAAATTGATTTACAGTGTAAACTAAGGTAGATTGCAATTCTACATGATATAGTTTTCATTGACGAAGCCAATAGCTTCATCCTTTGAAGCCCGTACCTTCGACCCTCGGCGCCTAAAGCTTCGACCCATGGAGCCTAAGGCTCCGTAAGGAGGACTTTACCCGTTTTTATACGTATTTTAAGGTCAAAAACGCCATTCGTTGTCACCCTTGCCACCTCGTTGTTACCGTAACAATCTGTTTTCCAAATAGTTTTGCAAGGCGGCAACGGTAACAAGGGTAAAAAACTTTACGTATGCGCGCGTGTGCGCAAGGGAATCTGAGTTTAAAAGCATTAGATTGCACAAAACGACGGAATTGTGCACAAAGAGGTCGTTTTTGTGCATTTTATTTTGCCGTGTGCGGAAAAATCCTTACCTTTGCAGCGCTTTTTGAAAAAAGCACTGTGAAGACAGGCGATTTTGAAATTCAATATTATACATTATTAATTAATAATATGGCTTTAAAGATTGTTGTGCTGGCGAAGCAAGTGCCAGACACCCGTAATGTGGGTAAGGATGCCATGACAGCAGAAGGTACGGTCAACCGTGCTGCCCTACCCGCTATCTTCAATCCCGAAGATTTGAATGCCTTGGAGCAGGCTCTCCGCTTGAAGGAGCAGAATCCAGGCTCTACAGTAGGAATCCTCACGATGGGTCCTCCACGTGCTGGTGAGATTATTCGTCAAGGACTGTATCGTGGTGCCGATACGGGTTGGTTGCTGACTGACCGTCTGTTCGCCGGTGCCGATACGCTTGCCACCTCTTACGCACTTGCCACTGCCATCAAGAAGATTGGTGACGTAGACATCGTGATTGGTGGTCGTCAGGCTATCGACGGTGATACCGCACAGGTAGGTCCACAGGTTGCCCAGAAACTGGGTCTGAACCAGGTGACATACGCTGAGGAGGTCATCAGCGTGAAGGACGGCAAGGCTACTATCAAGCGTGTCATCGACGGTGGTGTGGAGACCGTAGAGGCTCCCCTGCCCGTAGTGATCACCGTCAACGGAAGTGCTGCTCCCTGTCGCCCCCAGAACGCCAAGCTGGTGATGAAGTACAAGCGTGCCACCTGTCCGATGGAGCGTCCTGCCGAGGGCACACCTTATGACTATCTGTATGACGAGCGTCCTGAGCTGAACCTCAACCAGTGGAGTGTTGCCGATGTCGACGGTGATGCCAACCAGTGCGGTCTCGCAGGTTCTCCCACGAAGGTAAAGGCAGTGAAGAACATCGTGTTCCAGGCTAAGGAGTCGAAAACTTTGACGGCTTCTGATGCTGATGTCGAGGGAATGATCAAAGAATTGTTGGAAGAGAAAATCATTGGTTAATATAGGATTATGAACAACGTATTTGTATATTGCGAGATAGAAGGTACTCAGGTACAGGAAGTATCTCAGGAGTTGCTGACCAAAGGTCGCAAACTCGCCAATGAACTGAATGTAGAGCTCCATGCCGTTGTTGCCGGTACAGGTATCAAGGGCAAGGTAGAGGACCAGATACTGCCCTATGGTGTCGACAAGCTGTTTGTCTTCGACGGCGAGGGACTGTTCCCCTATACCTCAGCTCCCCACACCGACATCCTCGTCAACCTCTTCAAGGAGGAGCAGCCGCAGATCTGTCTGATGGGTGCTACGGTGATTGGTCGTGACCTCGGTCCCCGTGTCAGTTCCTCACTGACCTCCGGTCTGACCGCCGACTGCACAGAGTTGGAGATTGGTCCGTATGAAGACAAGAAAGCCGGTAAGGTTTATGAGAACCTGCTCTACCAGATTCGTCCTGCCTTCGGTGGTAACATCGTGGCAACAATTGTGAATCCTGAGCACCGTCCCCAGATGGCTACCGTCCGCTCTGGTGTGATGCAGAAGGCTATCTACGAGGGTAAAGCTAAGAATGATGTCGTATATCCTGAGGTTTCCAAATATGTGGATATGGCTGTTGCCGGCGTCGTGAAGGTACTCGACCACCACGTGGAGGCTGCCAAGCACAACCTGAAGGGTGCGCCCATCGTCGTTGCCGGTGGTTATGGCATGGGGTCGAAGGAGAACTTCGACATGCTGTTCCAGCTCGCCAAAGTATTGCACGGTGAGGTCGGTGGTTCTCGTGCTGCCGTGGATGCTGGCTGGCTCGACCACGACCGTCAGATTGGTCAGACGGGTGTCACCGTTCATCCGAAGGTATATATCGCCTGCGGTATCTCTGGACAGATTCAGCACATCGCCGGTATGCAGGACTCTGGTATCATCATCAGCGTCAACAGCGACCCCGATGCTCCTATCAACAAGATTGCTGACTATGTCATTGTTGGTACTGTGGAAGAGGTTGTTCCGAAACTCATTAAGTATTACAAGCAAAATTCGAAATAACATGGCAAACTATTATAGCGATCATCCTGAGATCGGGTTCTACTTGAACCACCCCCTGATGGCTCGTATCGTTGAGCTGAAAGAAAAGGG
>OCVV011349905.1_pt1 | contig 17810 bp, 9 predicted proteins | sample 1539721 | NCBI WGS metagenome assembly OCVV01 (sample SAMN02144230, study PRJEB22623) | gut metagenome | biome: sheep rumen | host: Ovis aries | place: New Zealand | reverse complement strand
TCACTTCCGTTTCTGTAGAATTTCCAACAAAAAAGGCGCCGGGTGCATCAAGCACACCCTCGCGCCTTGTTGGAATGATGGCATTTTATGTCAGGAAAAGCTGTTTGTCAAGGGGAAAACAGTCAAAATACAATCTCTATTCCCACTCGATTGAGGAGGGCGGTTTACTCGTCACATCCAGCACCACACGGCTGGCATGGGCCACCTCGTTGACAATGCGAGAAGAGACAGCAGCGATGAGGTCGTAGGGCAGGCGCGCCCAGTCGGCGGTCATAAAATCGTCAGTAGTGACGGCCCGGAGGGCGATGGTATAATCGTAGGTGCGCTCGTCGCCCATGACGCCCACGCTGTGCACGCCGGTCAAGACGGTGAAATACTGGTTCACCTGGCGGTCCAGCCCTGCCTTGGCGATTTCCTCCCGGAAAATGGCGTCGCTGTCCCGCACGATCTGCACCTTTTCGGGCGTCACCTCGCCGATGACCCGGATGGCAAGGCCCGGGCCGGGGAAGGGCTGACGCCAGACCAGTGCTGAAGGCAGACCCAGGGCTTCACCCAAAGCACGGACTTCGTCCTTAAACAGCATCCGCAGGGGCTCGATCAATTCCGTAAAGCCCAGCTCCTTGGGCAGGCCGCCCACGTTGTGGTGGCTCTTGATCACCGCTGCGCTGGTGCCCTGGCCGCTTTCGATCACGTCCGGGTAAATGGTGCCCTGGGCGAAATAGTCCAGCTTGCCCAACTTTGACGCTTCTTCCCGAAATACCTCAATGAAATCCCGGCCGATGATATGACGCTTTTCCTCCGGGTCGGTGACACCTTTCAGGTCGGCAAAGAATTTGCCTGCCGCGTCCGCCCGGACAAAGCGCACCGGGAAAAGCTGACTGAACACATGGCATACCTGGTCGCTTTCGCCCTTGCGCAGCAGACCGTGATCCACAAACACGCAGGTAAGGCGATTTCCGATGGCCCGATAGATCAGCGCCGCGGCCACGGAGGAATCCACCCCGCCGGACAAGGCCAGCAGGACCGTTCCGCTTTCTCCGACTTCTTCACGGATTTGCCGGATGGCCGTTTCGGCGTAAGCGCTCATGCTCCAGTCCCCGGTGCAATGGCAGATGTCATAGAGGAAATTGTGCAGCAGGGTTTTGCCTTCCTCTGTGTGAGTCACTTCTGGGTGAAACTGTACACCGTAAATGTGCTTGCCCTCATTCGCCATGGCGGCGATGGGGCAGTTGTCCGTTTGGGCGATGGGATGGAACCCGGGCGGACACTCCGACACCTGCCAGGTGTGGCTCATCCAGCAGGAGGAGGACGGGCTCATGCCCTCCAGCAGGCCCGTTTGTTCCTTCATTCGCACGTTGACCCGGCCGTATTCCCGCTCTTTTGCTTTTTCCACCTGGCCGCCCAGCAGCTGTGCCGTTAGCTGCATGCCGTAGCAGATACCCAGCACCGGCACGCCTAGATCATAGACGGCCGGGTCGCAGCGGGGCGCGTCCGGGTCACTGACGGAGGCTGGTCCGCCGGACAGGATAATGCCGATGGGCTGACGGGCGGCAATCTCTGATGCAGAAATGCTCCAGGGCACCACCTCGGAATACACATGGTTTTCCCGCACCCGCCGGGCGATCAGCTGGGTGTATTGCCCGCCGAAATCCAAGATAATGATTTTCTGATGGTCAGCCATCTTGCGGCCTCCTTGTCTTTATAACCCACTCGCCCCATAGTTGCTCAGCACCCGCGCCGACGGGTCGTCCACGTCGCAGCCGGGCCAGGTCTTGTTGGGCATCCAATAGTCGGGGATCATCCGGGCCTGGCCGGGATAGAAGGCTTCAAACAGCTCCCGGTAGAGCAGGCTTTCCTTGGTGAAGGGACGGCAATAGTCATATTTCGCCGCACGCTCCGCAAATTCCTGGTCGGTGTAGGTTCTTTCGGCCAGGGCTTTCAGATCGTTGACCATGGAGTGGCCCACCGCGTCGGAGAAGGCCGCCTTCTGCCGCCAGAGAATTTCGTCGGGCAGGATATGGTCGTCGGTGAAGGCTTTGCGGATCAGGTACTTGCCCATGCTGTGGGTGTTCATTTTGAGTTCCGGGTCGATGCTCATGGCGTAGCGGACAAATTTGAGATCGCCGAAGGGGACCCTGGCTTCGAGGGAGTTGACCGAAATGCACCGATCCGCCCGAAGCACGTCGTACACATGCAGCTCCCGGATGCGCTTTTCCGCCTCCTCCTGGAAGGCGGCGGCGGAGGGCGCAAAGTCCGTGTACTTGTAGCCGAACAGCTCGTCGGATATTTCCCCCGTCAGCAGCACCCGCACGTCGGTATGCTCGTGAATCCATTTGCACACCAGGTACATGCCGATGGAGGCGCGGATGGTGGTGATGTCCCAGGTGCCCAACAGCTCCACCACAGTGGGCAGGGCGTCGAGCACATCCTTTTCAGAGATAATGACCTCGGTATGGTCGCTGCCGATATAGTCGGCCACGATGCGGGCGTATTTTAAGTCGATGGCGTCCACGTCCATGCCGATGGAGAAGGTGCGGATGGGCTGATTCAGCTTCTTCTGCGCGATGGCGCAGACCAGCGAGGAATCCAGACCGCCGGAGAGCAGGAACCCGACGGGCGCGTCGGCGTCCAGCCGCTTCTCCACCCCGTCGATCAGCAGGCGGCGCAGCTTTGCGCAGACCTCCTCCTCGGTTTTCATGGTGAAATAGCCAACGTAAGCCGGGTCGGCATACTGAATGAACTGCCCGTCCAGCCAGTAATGGCCCGGGGGAAAGGGCAGAATCTGGTCACACAGCCCCATCAGGTTCTTGGGCTCGCTGGCAAAGGCCCATTCCCCATCGGGCAGCCTGCCGTAATACAGGGGCCGGATGCCGATGGGGTCTCGGGCGGCGATGAGCTTCTTCCGCTCATCATCCCACAGGATCAAAGCAAACTCCGCGTCCAGGGTCTTGAACATTTCCACGCCGTACTCGTGATATAGAGGCAGCAGGATCTCGCAGTCAGATTGGCTTTGCAGCTCGTACTTTGCAAGCAATCGATCCCTGAGGGGCCGAAAGCCGTACAGTTCCCCGTTACAGACAACGGCGTCCATGTTCAGATGGAAGGGCTGCATGCCCCTTTCGTCCAGGCCCATGATGGCCAAGCGGTGAAAGCCCAGATACCCGCAGGGGATTTCCTCAAACCGGCTCATGTCCGGGCCTCTTGAGATCGTGCGGTCAAAGCACTGTTTCAGGGTTTCTTCCGGGATAGATTTCGTAGTCACGCCGAAAATGGAACACATAAAAGGCACCTCCGTTTGTGGTCGGCTATCGTTCTGATATTTCAGGACGAAGGCCGCCGCTCCGTGGTGCCACCTGATTTACTTCTTTGTCAGGCTCTTGGGATCATCCCTGGTCCCGTTAAACCCTGACGGCTGTAACGGGCCGTCCATCCCGCCGCCCCTACTTAGCATATCGCTTTTCGGCTTGGGCTTGGAAGGGTTCTTCACCGGGGCGCTCATACGGGATTTTCACCATCTACCGCTCTCTTTGATGCCGCATACCCCGGGTACTTTGCTTCCGCATCGCTTTGATCTGTGAAATTTGCGGGCATTGTAGCACCGGGAAAAGGGCTTTGTCAAGACGGAATACAGCCAAAAAACAGCGGCGCACGAAATACAGCAGGAATACAATTCGCCCTCTTGACTTTGAAAAAAACAAGCTGTACAATGTGCGCAACAAGGCAAGGGAGCCGCGTTGGTACGGTTCCCTTGCCCTTTTTATTTTGTGAAGGAGGCCTTTTCATGAGCAAGTACAGCAAGGAAGACATCATCCGCATGGTGCGGGAGGACGATGTGGAGTTTATCCGGATGCAGTTCACCGATATCTTCGGCCAGCTGAAAAACGTGGCCATCACCGCCAGCCAGATCGAAAAGGCCGTCAACGACCAGATCATGATCGACGGAAGCTCCATCGAGGGCTTTGTCCGCATCAACGAAAGCGACCAGTACCTGCGGCCCGACCTGGACACCTTCGCCATTCTGCCCTGGCGGCCCCAGCACGGGAAGGTGGCCCGCCTCATCTGCGACGTGTACAACCCGGACGGCACGCCCTTTGCCGGGGATCCCAGAGGGGTGCTGAAAAAGATGCTGAAGAAGGCCGCCGACATGGGCTATTCCTTCAACGTAGGGCCGGAGATGGAGTTCTTCCTCTTCCAGACGGACGAGCAGGGCCGCCCCACCACCAAGACCTCCGACGAAGCGGGCTATTTTGACTTAGGCCCCCTGGACCACGGGGAAAGCACCCGCCGTGAAATCTGCATGACGCTGGAGCAGATGGGCTTTGAAATCGAGGCCAGTCACCACGAGGTCGCAGCCGGCCAGCACGAGATCGACTTTAAGTACGCCGACGCCCTGGCCTCCGCCGACAACATCATGACCTTCAAGCTGGCCGTCAAAACCCTGGCTCAGAAGAACGGCCTCCACGCCACCTTCATGCCCAAGCCCGTTTTCGGCATCAACGGCAGCGGCATGCACACCAACATGAGCCTGTTCAAGGACGGAAAGAACGTCTTCGCTGATCCCAGCGACAAGCGGGGCCTGTCCAAGGAAGCCTATTCCTTTATCGCGGGCATTCTGGCCCACGTGCGGGGCATGGCGGCCGTGACTAACCCCCTGGTGAACAGCTACAAACGTCTGGTGCCGGGCTATGAAGCGCCCTGCTACCTGGCCTGGAGCGCAAGCAACCGTTCGGCCTTGATCCGCATCCCCGCCAGCCGGGGCATGGGCACACGGGTGGAGCTGCGCTGCCCCGACCCCAGCTGCAACCCCTACCTGAACATGGCGGTCTGCCTGGCCGCGGGTCTGGACGGCATCGAAAAGGGCATGACCCCGCCGGAGGAAATCACCGAAAACATCTTCGCCATGGATGCGGCCACCCGGCAAGCCAAAGGCATCCGGTCCCTGCCCGGCACCCTGCGCGAAGCCATCGACTGCCTGAAGGCGGACGACGTGATCTGCTCCTGCCTGGGCGAGCACGTGCTGTCCCAGTACGTAGAGGGCAAGGAAAAGGAATGGGACGCCTACCGCACCCACGTCAGCCAATGGGAAATCAACCGCTATATTGTGATGTACTAAAAAGGTAGGAAGTAGAAGGTAGGAGGTAGGAGGTTTATAGCGAGAAGTGAGGAGTGAAGGGCGGAATATTTGTCTCCGATGACGCAGTAAGCAACCGAAATAACGCATTATGCATTAAGAATTACGCATTCATCCATTCACCTCCTACCTTTTCCCTCCTCCCTCCTACCTTCTAACGCTCCACTCTCCACTCTACCCGAAGGGAGGCGTGTCCGTGGCAAGGATCGTCGTCGCCAGCGCTGCGGAAGAAAGCAGAAACAGGCTGTCCCAGCTGCTGGCTTCCTCCGGCTTGCCCGTGTTCCGCTGCTGCGGTTCGGGAAGCGAACTGCGAAGGACCGTCAATGAATGTGAGGACGGCATCGTGGTGCTGGCGGGCGTGCTGCCGGACTGTGAGCCGGACGAGCTTCAATGGGACTACGGGGACCGGGTGCAGATTTTGCTGATCGCTAGGCCCCAGGTGCTGGAAAGCTGCGAAGCGCCGGAGATATTCAGGATGCCTATCCCCGTATCTTCCCAGGCCCTGATCGGCGCGGTGCAGATGCTCTCTCAGCTGCACCAGATGCGCCTGCCCAAGCGGGCTGGGACAGAAAAGAAAACCGTGGAACTGGCCAAGCGGCTGTTGATGAAACGCCACGGAATCACCGAGCCGGAGGCGCACCGGGCCCTGCAGCAGTACGCCATGAACCACGGCGTCAAAATGGCCGAATACGCGGCCCGGATTTTACAATCGTCAAAGGGGACGGAGGAATGACTATGCGGGACCAGCAATACCCGTTATACCATGAAGAACTGGAGCACGAAAGCTGCGGCTTGGGCGCCATCGTGGATCTGAGCGGCAAGAGCACCCACCGCACCGTGGACCAGGCGCTGTCCATCGTGGAGCGCCTGGCGCACCGGGCGGGCAGCGACGCCCTGGGCACCACCGGCGACGGCGTGGGCATCATGACCCAGCTGCCCCACGCCCTGTTTTCCGCCTGGGCCGGGGAGGAAGGGATCGTCCTGGGCGGCCCCGGGGACTACGGCGTCGGCATGTTTTTCCTGCCGGAAGACGAAGTAGGCGCGGAAAACATCTGCCGGATTTTCGGGCAGCTCGCCGTCTCGGAGGGACTGACCGTCCTGGGCTGGCGGAACGTGCCCTGCCACCCCGCCCAGCTGGGGGCCGGAGCGCGCCGCACCATGCCCCGCATCCGCCAGTGCTTCCTGGCCCGTCCCGTTTCTGTCGCCGCCGGCGCGGACTTTGACCGGCGGCTTTATGTATTGCGCCGGGTGTTTGAAAAGCAGGATACGGACACCTATATCTGCTCCCTGTCCTGCCGCACCATCGTCTATAAGGGCATGATGCTGGTAAGTCAACTGCGCTCCTTCTACGACGACCTGCAGGACGTGCGCTATACCTCCCGGATGGCCATGGTCCATTCCCGCTTTTCCACCAACACCTTCCCCTCCTGGAGCAAGGCCCATCCCCAACGGATGCTCCTGCATAATGGGGAAATCAACACCATCCGGGGCAACCACGACCGCATGAAGGCCCGGGAAGAAACCATGCTCTCCCCGGTCATGGGGGAGGAAATGCGCCGGGTACTGCCCGTGGTGTCCGAGGGCGGCAGCGACAGCCAGATGCTGGACAACACCCTGGAATTCCTGCGGATGAACGGTTTTCCCCTCTCCCTGGCGGGGATGATCCTGCTGCCGGAGCCCTGGCAGGGGCAGAAGCAGCCCACCCCCTGTCGGGACCTGTACCGCTATTACGCCACCATGATGGAGCCCTGGGACGGCCCGGCGGCGATCCTGTATTCCGACGGGGACACGGTCTGCGCCTCCCTGGACCGAAACGGCCTTCGTCCCCTGCGCTGCGCCCTGACCGACGACCGGCGCCTGATCTTGTCCTCCGAAGCCGGGGTGCTGTTTGAGGAAAACGCCCACATCGTCAGGCGGTGGAAGCTCAAAAGCGGGGACGTGCTGGAAGCAAACTTAAGCACCGGGGAGCTGCTGGAAAGCCAGGCCCTCAAAACCCGCTACGCGAAAGAACGCCCCTACGGCGAATGGATGCGGCACCTGATCGCCCTGGCCGATCTGCCCGGGGCAGACGGGGCCGGAAAAGCTATTCCTGAATCCCAAAGGACCGCCCTGTGCAGGGCCTTTCACTACACCCAGGAGGATCTCCGCCAGGTCCTTTTGCCCATGGCGGAAAAGGGGACGGAGCCCATCGTGTCCATGGGGGCAGACGTGCCCCTGGCGGCCCTGTCCGCTACCCATCCTTCCCTGTTCGATTATTTTAAGCAGCGCTTTGCCCAGGTGACCAACCCGCCCATCGACGCCCTCAGGGAAGAAATCAAGACCGACTGCTCCATCTATATCGGGGACGACGGGAATCTCCTGTCTGACGGCCCGGACAACTGCACCGTGCTGGAGCTGCCCTCGCCCGTGCTCGGGGAGGAAGCCCTGGCCCGGATCGCCGGCTTCCAACACCCGGCCTTTTCCGTCCGGACGGTGTCCCTCCTGTATTCCAAGGAAGCCTCCCTCCGCGCCGCCCTGGATGGGTTCTTTGAAGCCTGCGGACGGGCCTGCTTGGAAGGCGTCAACATCCTGATCCTGTCGGACCGGGGCGTGGACGAAGACCATCTGGCCATTCCCTCCCTGCTGGCGGTGTCCGCCCTGGAGCAGTACCTGATCCGCATCAAGAAGCGCACCAAGGTTTCGGTCCTGCTGGAGAGCGGGGAGCCACGGGACGTCCATCAGCTGGCCCTGCTGATTGCCTACGGGGCCCGGGCGGTGAATCCCTATCTGGCCCACGAGTGCGTCCGGGCCCTGTGCCGGGACGGTGAGCTTCAGAAAACGCCGGAGGAGGCCGTCCGGGATTATGACCGGGCCCTCACCGCCGGCGTCCTCAAAATCGCCTCCAAGATGGGCGTATCCACCCTGCAGGCCTACCAGAGCGCCCAGCTGTTCGAGGCGGTGGGGCTGGACGAAAAGTTCGTCGAAACTTACTTTACCAACACGCCCTATGCCCTGGGCGGCACGGACATCAATCGGGTGGAAGCAGACAGCCGCTATCACCACGCCGCCGCCTTTTCGGGCCGCGCTTCCGGCCTGCCCAGCGTCGGCCTTCACCGGCTGCGCACGGGTGAAGGGGCGGAGGAGCATCTGTATTCCCCGGAAACCATCCACCTGCTGCAGCAGGCGGTCTGGACCAACGACGAACAGCTGTTTGATCAGTACGCCCGGCGGGTCGAAAACGAGGGCCCCCGCACCATCCGCTCCATGCTGACGTTCCGCCTGGACGCCTGCAGGGAAATTCCCCTGGAAGCGGTGGAGCCCGCGGAGCAGATCGTCCGGCGCTTCCGCACCGGGGCCATGAGCTACGGCTCCATTTCCCGGGAAGCCCACGAATGTCTGGCCCAGGCCATGAACCGCCTGGGCGGGAAATCCAACAGCGGCGAGGGCGGCGAGCTGCCCGAGCGCTTTGGAACGGAGTTCAATTCCGCCATCAAGCAGGTGGCTTCCGGCCGCTTCGGCGTCACAAGAGATTACCTGCTTTCCGCCCAGGAAATCCAGATCAAAATGGCCCAGGGGGCCAAGCCCGGCGAGGGCGGCCATCTGCCCGGGGCCAAGGTCACAGAAAGCGTTGCGAAAACCCGTTGCTCCACCCCGGGCATCTCGCTGATCTCCCCGCCGCCCCACCACGACATCTATTCCATCGAGGACCTGGCGGAGCTGATTTACGACCTCAAATGCGTGGGCGAGCAGGCAAAAATCACCGTGAAGCTGGTTTCCTCCACGGGCGTGGGCACCATCGCCAGCGGTGTCGCCAAGGCCGGGGCGGGCGGCATCCTGATTTCCGGCGGAGAGGGCGGCACGGGGGCCGCGCCGATGAGCAGCGTGCATCACGCGGGCCTGCCCTGGGAAATCGGCCTGGCCGAAGCCCACCAGGTGCTGTGCCGCAACCGACTGCGCCAGAAGGTGACGCTGGAAACCGACGGCAAGCTGATGACCGGCCACGACGTGATGGTAGCCCTGCTGCTCGGAGCAGAGGAATTCGGCTTTGCCACCGCCCCGCTGATCACCCTGGGCTGCCGGATGATGCGGGTCTGCCACCTGGGCACCTGCCCCTTCGGCATCGCCACCCAGAACCCAGAGCTGCGCAAGCGCTTTATCGGGAAGCCCGAATACGTGGAGCGCTTCATGCTCTTTATTGCCGGACAGATGCGCCGCATCATGGCAAAACTCGGCGCGCGGACGGTGGACGAGCTGGTGGGCCGCAGCGACCTGCTCAAAATGAAGGCAGACGCCAAACTGGACCTGTCCGATCTGATCGGGTTTGCAAGGAACACCCATTTTTTCCCGGACGCAAAGCACGACTTCCATTTAAGCGAGCGCACCGACGTCAGGCTCTTCCAGGACCACGTCCATCTGATGACCACGGACCGCGCCTTTGGAACGATGCTCCGGGGGGAGAGACACATCCAGGCCCAGGGCTGCGGCGGCCAGTCCTTCGGGGCATTCCTGCCCCAGGGACAGCAGATCACCCTCTACGGCGTCGCCAACGATTACCTGGGCAAGGGCCTGTCCGGCGGTACCCTGGCGGTCTGCCCGCCGGTGGACAGCCTGTGGCGGCAGGAAGACACCCTGATCGGCAACGTGGCGCTCTACGGGGCCACCTCGGGCCGGGCCTTCATCGCCGGCATGGCGGGCGAACGCTTCGCCGTGCGCAATTCCGGGGCCTGGGCAGTGGTGGAGGGTGTGGGCGATCATGGCTGCGAATACATGACCGGCGGACGGGTGGCGGTGCTCGGCCCCGTGGGCGACAACTTCGCCGCGGGTATGAGCGGCGGCATCGCTTGGGTGCTGGATGAAAAGGATGATTTGCAGGATCGCATGAACCCGGGCCACGTCCAGCTCTATCCTGTGTCCCAGGAGGACGCTCAGGAGTTAAAGCTCCTCCTCCAGCTGCACGAGCAGGCCACGGGCTCCAAAAAAGCCCGGGACATCCTGAAACGCTTTGACGCTTATCTGCCCAAATTCAAAGCGGTCATTTCCGACGAATATTTATCCTATCTGAAAGGGGCGTGACGGTATGGGAAAGGCGACCGGATTTTTGGAATATGCCCGGGTGGAAAACCCGTACCGGGAGGAGCTGGTCCGGCTCCGGGATTTTGAAGAACTGCATACATCCCAGCCGGCGGAGGTCCGGCAGTGCCAGACAGCCCGCTGCATGGACTGCGGCGTGCCCTTCTGCCAGTCGGACTTTGGCTGCCCGCTCCACAACCTGATCCCGGAATGGAACGACCTGCTGTACCGCGGCCAGGAGCGGGAAGCGCTGAACCGCCTGCTGATGACGGCCCCGTTCCCCGAATTCACCGGCCGGGTCTGCCCCGCCCTGTGCGAAAAAGCCTGCAACCTGGCTGACGACGGCGTGACCAACCGGGACAACGAGCTGTATCTGATTGAAACCGGCCTTGAAAAGGGCTGGATCAGGCCCCGGATCCCTTTGGCCCGCACGAGGAAACGGGTCGCCGTTGTCGGCAGCGGACCCTCGGGGCTGGCCGCAGCGGACTGGCTGAACCAGGCGGGCCACGCCGTCACCGTGATCGACCGGGCGGACCGGCCGGGTGGCCTGCTCATGTATGGCATTCCTAACATGAAGCTGCCCAAGGCCATCGTCGACAGGCGGATCCGCCTGATGGAAGCGGAGGGAATTTCCTTCCTGCTGAATACTTCCGCGGGCCCCGATTTATTGGAAGCCTATGACGCGGTGCTTCTGTGCTGCGGCTCCCGAAGGCCGCGTTCTCTGAATGTCCCGCACCAGGACGCAGGGGGCGTGCATTTCGCCGTGGATTATCTCACCGCCGCCACCCGCGCCGTCCTGTCCGGGAGTGTCTCCGCCCTTTCGGCTCATGGAAAGCACGTGGTCGTGGTGGGCGGCGGGGACACGGGCAACGACTGCGTGGGCACGGCCCTGCGCCAGGGCTGCCGGAGCGTCACCCAGCTTGAAATGATGCCGAAGGCCCCGGACAGACGGACTGCCGGAAACCCCTGGCCCGAATGGCCCCGCGTGCTCCGCACCGATTACGGCCAGCTGGAAGCGTCGGCCGTGCAGGGAAGGGATCCGCGGATCTACGAGACCACCGTCCAGACCATTCAGACGGACAGTCAGAACCGGATCACAGCCCTTCAAACGGTGCGCCTGCAAAGGCAGACGGACGGGAAGCTCCAGCCTGTCCAGGGTTCCGGGCAGACCCTGCCCTGCGATTTGCTGCTGATCGCCGCGGGCTTTATCGGCTGCGAAGCGGAAACGCTGGAACACTTCTCCCTCTCCGCCGACAGCCGGGGACGGCTCCTGCCCCCGGACGGGTCCCACCATCTGGGCGACAGCCTCTTTACCGCCGGCGACATGCACAGCGGCCAGTCCCTCGTGGTGCGGGCCCTGGCCGACGGCCGCGCCGCCGCCCGGGAAATCCACGGTTTTCTTAAAGCGGAGAAAAACGTTTTTTGAACAGCGGAAGCATTGACTTTTTGCGCGTGGGGCCGCATAATTTTTCATTATTTTGCGGCAAAACCGCGGACAGGAGGCAAGGGTGCCATGTGCGGTATCGTAGGCTATACGGGAGATCATCAGGCCGCGCCCATCTTGTTGGACGGGCTCAAGCGGCTGGAATACAGGGGATATGATTCGGCAGGTCTGGCCGTCCGGGACGGCAAAGCCCTGGCGGAGGTGGTCAAGGCCACCGGAAAGCTGTATCACCTGGCGGACAAAACAGATCAGGGCCGCTCCCTGCCTGGAACCTGCGGCATCGGCCACACCCGCTGGGCCACCCACGGCGATCCGAGCCTGGTGAACGCACACCCCCATGTCAGCGGCAACTGCTCCGGCTCCGGCAGCGGCAAAGTGGAAAGCGACGTGGTGGGCGTCCACAACGGCATCATCGAAAACTACGGTGAGCTCAAGGAAAAGCTGCTGCGCCACGGCTACCATTTTTACAGCGACACCGATACCGAGGTCGTGGTCAAGCTGGTGGATTACTACTACAAGAAATACAAGATCGGCCCGGTGGACGCCATCACCCGCACCATGGTGCGGGTGCGGGGCAGCTACGCCCTGGCCCTGATGTTCAAGGACTATCCGGACGAAATCTTCGCCGCCCGGAAGGATTCGCCCCTGATCATCGGCACGGCGGAAAACGCCGCCTTCCTGGCCTCGGACGTGCCGGCGATCCTCAAATACACCCGCAGCGTCTATTATATCGACCATCTGCAGGTAGCGCGCCTGTCCCCCGGCAGCGTCAAATTCTATGACCTCAACGGCGACGAAATTTCCCTGCCCCTGACGGAAATCACCTGGGACGCGGAAGCGGCGGAAAAGGGCGGCTACGAGCACTTCATGCTCAAGGAGATTCACGAGCAGCCCACGGCCGTCCGGGACACCCTGAACAGCCTGGTGAAGGACGGAAGGATCGACCTTTCCGCCGCCGGGATTACGGACGAAACGATCCGCTCCCTGTCTCAGATCGTCATCACGGCCTGCGGCTCCGCCTGGCACGTCGGCATGGCGGCCCAGTATATGATCGAGGATATGGTGGGCCTCCCCGTGCGGGTGGAGCTGGCCTCCGAGTTCCGCTACCGCAGCATTCCCCTGGGAGAGGGCGTCCTGGTGATCGTCATTTCCCAGTCCGGGGAAACCGCGGACAGCCTGGCCGCCCTGCGCCTGGCCAAGGAGCGGGGCGCGCTGACCCTGGCGGTCGTCAACGTGTTGGGCTCCACCATCGCCCGGGAGGCGGACCACGTGCTCTACACCCTGGCCGGCCCCGAAATCGCCGTGGCGACAACGAAGGCCTACAGCGCCCAGCTCGCGGCCATGGACGCCCTGTCCGTGCAGATGGCCCTGGTCCGGGGAACCGTCACCCCCGAGCAATATGCCCATCTGATCGAGGAGCTCATGTCCATCCCGGACAAGATTACCCGGGTGCTGGAAGACAAGGAACGACTCCAGTGGTTTTCCTCCAAGATCGCCAACGCCCACGATATTTTCTTTATCGGCCGCGGCCTGGACTATGCCATCAGCCTGGAAGGCAGCCTGAAAATGAAGGAAATCAGCTATATCCATTCCGAAGCCTACGCCGCCGGGGAACTGAAGCACGGCACCATCAGCCTGATCGAAAAGAACACCCTGGTGATCGGCGTGCTGACCCAAAGCCAGATGATCGAAAAAACCATTTCCAACATGGCGGAATGCAAGTCCCGGGGCGCTTACCTGATGGGCGTTACCACCAACGGGAATTTCTCCGTGGAGGATTCTGTGAATTTCACGGTATACATTCCCAGGACCGACGAGCATTTCGTTTCCTCCCTGGCGGTGGTGCCCCTGCAGCTGCTGGGCTATTACACCAGCGTGAACCGGGGCCTGGACGTGGATAAGCCCAGGAACCTTGCTAAAAGCGTGACCGTGGAATAAACAAATGAGGTGCGAGCGCATGACGAAATACATTTTTGTGACCGGCGGCGTGGTATCGGGTTTGGGAAAGGGCATCACAGCGGCCAGCCTGGGGCGGCTTCTGAAAGCCCGGGGCCTCAAGGTGGCGGCGCAGAAGCTGGACCCCTACATCAACGTGGACCCCGGCACCATGAGCCCCTACCAGCACGGGGAGGTGTATGTCACCGAGGACGGTGCGGAGACCGACCTGGATCTGGGCCATTACGAGCGCTTCATCGACGAAGACCTGAACAAGTATTCCAACCTGACCACCGGCAAGGTGTATTCCAATGTGATCCACAAGGAGCGCCAAGGCGGGTATCTGGGCAGCACCGTGCAAACCATCCCTCACATCACCGACGAAATCAAGTGCTTCATTTACCGGGTGGGTGAAAAGACCGACGCGGACGTGGTGATCACCGAAATCGGCGGCACCATCGGCGATATCGAATCCCAGCCCTTCATTGAGGCCATCCGCGAAGTAGGCCTGGAGGTAGGCCGGGAAAACGCACTGTATGTCCATGTTACCCTGGTGCCGTACCTGAAAGCCAGTGGGGAGCACAAATCCAAGCCCACCCAGCACAGCGTGAAGGAATTGCAGGGCATGGGCATCAGCCCCAATATCATCGTGCTGCGGGTGGACGAAAAGATCACCGACGACAGCATTTTCACCAAGATCGCCCACTTCTGCAATGTGAAGCCCGACTGCGTGATCGAAAACCTGACGCTGCCCATCCTCTACGAAGCGCCGCTGATGCTGGAGCAAAAGAATCTTTCCTCCATCGTCTGCCGGGAGCTGGGCATTCAAGCGCCCCAGCCCGATCTATCAGAATGGGAAAGTCTGGTGGAGCGCATCCGGCATCAGAGCAAAACGGTCAAAATCGGTCTGGTGGGCAAATATGTGCAGCTGCATGACGCCTATCTGTCCGTGGCCGAAGCCCTGCGCCACGCGGGCTACGCCCTGGATGCCAGGATCGACATCACCTGGATCGATTCGGAAACGCTGACTGAAGAAAATGTGGGTGCAACCCTGTCTCCCATGGACGGCCTGATTGTGCCCGGAGGTTTTGGCGGCCGGGGGATCGAGGGCATGATCCTGACGACGAAATTTGCCCGGGAGCATCACATCCCGTACTTCGGTATCTGCTTGGGCATGCAGATCGCCGTGATCGAATTTGCCCGTCACGCGGCTGGTCTGGAAAACGCCAACTCGCGGGAGTTTGACGAAAACGCCCCCCACAAAGTCATCGATTTTATGCCGGGGCAGAACGATGAAATCGACAAGGGCGGCACGCTGCGCCTGGGCAAATATCCCTGCGTACTCAAAGATAACACCGTGATCGCCCATTGTTACGGAACAAAAGAAATCAGCGAACGCCACCGCCATCGCTATGAATTTGCCAACGCATACCGGGAAACGCTGGAGCAGGCGGGCTTATGTCTTTCAGGCCTGTCCCCGGACGGACGGCTGGTGGAAACCATCGAACTGCCTCAAGAAGATTTCTTCGTGGGCGTCCAGTTCCATCCCGAATTCAAGAGCCGGCCCAACAAGCCCCATCCGCTGTTTGTCGGCTTTATCCAGGCGGCTGTCAATCATATCAAATAAAGGCAGGAAAACACCATGGCCTATCTGACGCTCAGCAATGGAGCCATTTTCGAGGGGCGCCGCATTCAACTATTGATATACCCAAAAAGAATTTTTGCCTTGTGTGAAATATTTTTCAAGGGAGTTTTGCATACATTGAGAAGTTTTTTCAAGCGAGTTTCCAAGACAAGGGTTCTTCACATGAAAAAGCCGCTCCGAGGAAGCGGCTTCGCTTTTATCCATAGATCAGTTCTGCCAGAATGATTTCATCTGCCTTCTGCCGGATGTCGTTCATCCGGCCAATCCAGGCCAATTAATCCTTTGCTTTCAACTCTTCATTGACGCCTTCTGTCTGGACTATCTGTGGGATGAATTGTTCCATTCGCCATTGGCTGGTCTGGTCAATTTCTGCCAGGTGCTCATAAAGCTTACCGGATAGAATCAGGCGGGTGAACAGGCCGGGGCGATGCTCCCGGAGATAATTCAGGTGCAGCTGGCCATAGTGTTCAATGGTCTGACGGGAGACATCAGGAAGTTCCAAGTTGGGGAAGTAATAGTCTCCATGTAATGTATAATGAATGCCGTTTTCAATGATTTCTTTTTTCAGATTTGTCATGGTGATGACTTCCTCTTTCAGCTTATTCTTGTTTGATAACCTGACCGAAAGAGGCGCAAAGCAGCTTGTTTTCCGTACCCCAACGCTTACCCCAACCCGTACCCCAACCGGGGTTGTACGAGGTTGTTTTCCATTGTTCGCGATTATCAGAAAACCCTTGAAAAATCTACGTTTTTGGCTTCCGTTGATTCAAAAAAACAGACCCATTTTCTCTTCGAGTCCTGTTGCGACCACCAACCCAAGAAAGTCCTTGAGAAATCAGGGACTTTCTTCTTTTTTGTCATCTCCCCTGGGGTGCTCAAATCCTCCCCGCAAGAGCATTTCTTTATGATGTAAACGGTTTGCTCCACCAACATGGATACGCGATTTTCGCGTAGCTCTATTGACAGTCATACCGTCATTTTCGGTTTTCGTATACTTATGGCTCCGGTATCCGGATAAATACTATATCTACAAATACGGAGAAATAAGACCGATTGCGATAGAATTGGAATCCAGTTTTATCCCTAAACGTACATCTTCTGTCGAGAACCTTATCGGCGGATATAAGCTCTGTGATGAGATCTGTGCGCAGATAAGCCGAAACGAAGCAATTATCAATACGTATAACGCCCTTTTGACCGATGATTGCTATCCGGACCCGCAGTTTAGAACGTTAACTTGCGACGTCGTGTTTTATGTAAGCCGTTATTATCTGCAAGCTGACGCCGCTGTGGATTTTGATGAAAATGATCCGCTCTTTATGAATGACGGCTGGCTTCCTACGCTTCAGGAGTATTCACCCGGTTTTACAAAGGACGAGTGGCTGAAACTGCTGAACAATTCGGAGGTCATTGGCCCGGTCTGGGGCGGAACGCTGGCGGCGTTCTATGACGCGGGCGGGCAGGCTACATGCTCACAGATCGGTCAGACCTTTGGAAAATCTCCCATGTCTATCAGCGGATACTGCACGAACCTTGCAAAGAGAATCCATAAGCTCACAGGCTGCCCCTTGTCCATGAGGGAAAACGGAAAGCCCCGGTACTGGTCAATCCTGTTTCAAGGACAGGCGGCGGATTCCCGCACACCAGGAAGCTTTGTCTGGAGATTTCGTGCAGAGCTGATGGAAGCTCTCGGTGAATTTCACATTGAACGTTTCCTTTGGGAGAAACCCTCGAAACAAAGCCAGCAGAATTCACAGGATGAACCCGCTGCTGTCCAATATGAACACTATAACCGGGAGGATTTCCTTTCGGAAGTCTTTATGTCAAGCGAACATCTCGATCAGTTGATCGGTTTGCTGAAGCGGAAAAAGAATATCATTCTGCAGGGCGCGCCTGGCGTAGGCAAAACCTTCACGGCAAGACGGTTGGCTTATGTCATGATGGGGCTGAAGGATACGGAGCGTATCGCGTCTGTCCAGTTCCATCAGAATTATTCCTATGAAGACTTTATCATGGGATACAAGCCGGACGGAGCCGACTTTACGTTGCAAACCGGCGTTTTCTACGATTTCTGCGAAAAGGCGCGAAGCGATTCATCAAAGGACTATTTCTTCATCATTGATGAGATCAACCGTGGCAATATGAGTAAGATATTTGGAGAACTGCTGCAGCTAATCGAGTCTGACTACCGGGGAGAAGAGACACTGCTTGCGTATACGCACAAACCTTTTTCCGTCCCCGAAAATCTGTATTTGATCGGAATGATGAATACCGCCGACAGAAGCCTGGCGCTTATCGATTATGCTCTCCGCCGCCGCTTCAGCTTTTTTGAAATGGTACCCGGTTTCGCGTCACAGGGCTTTAAAGAATACAGCGGTAAATATATACACGACGAGACATACGACGCGCTTGTCGCGCAACTGATCAGTCTGAATAAGGCTATCGCCGACGATCCCGCTCTTGGGAAGGGTTTCCGGATCGGGCACAGCTATTTATGCCTGCCCAAGGGAGAAGAGTACTGCTGTATGATATGCGGAAATGTCAGTGATGCCGAGGATCTACTGCAGGAGACCTTCATGAAGGCACTTTCCAATCTGGATCTTCTT
>OCVV012830690.1_pt1 | contig 17815 bp, 9 predicted proteins | sample 1539721 | NCBI WGS metagenome assembly OCVV01 (sample SAMN02144230, study PRJEB22623) | gut metagenome | biome: sheep rumen | host: Ovis aries | place: New Zealand | reverse complement strand
AATGTTCTGAAGACCTACGAGTACTGGGTAGACCATGATTTCGAGCATAAGGTAAGCGGTGATGTGGCAGCCAGCGGTATCATTGACCTGGATATTGATTTCAGTGCCTTGTCTCCGGGCTTGCATAACATTGCATTCCGTGTGTTGGATGCCAATGGACATGCCAGCAGTATCATTGTGAAGAACTTCTTGGTTCCAGAACCTTTGTCGATGGCAGAGAACGGACTCTCGAAGTATCGGTATTGGATTGATCGTGATGTGGCTAATATGGTGGAGGTTGATGCACCTGCTGACGGAATTATCAGTTTCGATGTTGACGCGTCTGCCTTAAGTGAAGGACCGCATGAGTTGTCCTATCAGGTAATTGACAAGGTTGGTCATGTGTCAGCTACCTCATCACACCATTTCCTCAAAGAAACGATTCAGGGCGACGGCAAACTCATTGCCATCGACTACTGGTTCAATGACGAGCCACGCCAGCGTATTACCATCGATCCGGCGGAGAGTGTCGACAAGAGCGACATCGTCATCCCGATGGACGGCGTGAAGCCACGCACCATCTCTGAGGAGTACACCTTCGACGCTACGACGAAGACGGTGAAGACCACCGAGACCATCACCGTGGGAATCCAGGTGTTCAACGACGGTGGGGTAGGCTCCGAGGCTGTCGTGCATACCCTGGAGAACATGACATTCACGGTGACCCCGTTGTTTGAGGCACTCACCGATGGTGATACCAGCACCAAGGACGCTCCTAAGGGCGGTCAGATGCAGGGCTTCAGCTATACCGGTGCCGTGGGTGATGTCATCTACTGGGACATCACCGGTGAGACGGTGAGCATGGACTTCTATGATGCGGAGGGTAATCCCATCACTCCGGTGACGGAGAATATTGAAGGAAAGGATGTGCTCGCCATCGAGTTGACGACGACAGCCGTCTATCTGCTGACCTATGGTGCCACGGCAGACGGTGAGATTACCGTCCAGCTCACGAAGAAGGTAGCTGACGGTATCAGAGAGGTGGTAACGACAGTCAAGCCTGTGAACGTCTACACACTTGGTGGTGTGCTGGTACGTCGTGGTGCCACCACGCTCGACGGCTTGTCAGACGGTGTCTATATCATCAATGGCAAGAAGGTGTATGTCAGGCGTAAGAGATAGCCATCATCCCCATACAACTCTGAGGAAAAGGATATATATAATAGATGATGGCGGGGGCGACGTGATGTCGCCCCTTTTTTATACTCTCAACTCTCACCTCCCACTTCTCAACTCTCAACTTCCACCTCTCACCTCTCAATAGGGAATCCCCTAAGCGATTTTCGGGAAATACCCCTTGCCGTTTTGAGGAAAATCCGTATCTTTGCATCGTGAACATTAAAACAGAGAGCGATATGAAGAAGATCGGAATATGTGTTATTGGTGCTGCTCTCATGATGAGCAGCTGCGGAACCTACACAGGCACGGGCGCCTATGCAGGTGGTACTATCGGTGCCGTCCTCGGCTCTGCCATCGGTGGTATCTCCGGTGGCTGGCGTGGCAGTGACATCGGTACGATTGTCGGTATGGCGGGAGGTGCCGCCGTCGGTGCTGCCATCGGTGCCGCCGCCGACCAGAAGCGGCAGGAGGAGATAGAGGGCTACCACCGTCGCATGGAGCAGCGTCAGCGCCAGTATGACCGCAACGATGACTATGATGACGACGACTATAAATACCGCCATCGCACCCAGTCGTCTGACGACAGCGGCTTCGATGCTACCCATAGTGGTGACGACCGTATTGACATCGGTATTGAGGGACCGAAGGGAGAGAAGGTGAAGACACAGACCGATGCTCCAGAGAAGACCATCCATATCGGTGCCGCTAAGACACCCGCTGACCGTCCCGAGCGCATCATCATCCGCAATGCGCGCTTCGCCGACCAGGACCATGACGGTATCCTGAAGGCAGGGGAGCAGTGTCAGATATCCTTCGAGATCATGAACTACACCCGTCATACCCTCTATGACGTGCAGCCGATGGTCAATGACGTGACGGGTAATAAGAACCTGCATATCTCTCCCAACCTCCGTGTGGAGAGCATCGCCCCCAACAATGGCGTGCGTTATACCGCCACCATCCTTGCCGACAAGAAGCTGAAGGACGGTGTGGCAAAGATACAGGTCGGTGCCACCGTCAACAACCGTGATGTTGATGCCGGTAGCCACGAAATCACCATCGTCACCAGACGCAAATAACCAATAGGACAGACGAAGCCCCGGCCTCCTGCCTGCGAAGGTGCCGCCTTCGGGGGCAGGAGGCCGGGGCTTCGACCCTCGGAGGCGGCACCTTCACAGGCTGGAGGTGCCGCCTCCTTAAAGTCTATACGATACCCTGTGCGAGCATAGCCTTTGCCACCTTCATGAAGCCTGCCACGTTGGCACCCTTCACGTAGTTGACATAGTTGCCCTCCTTGCCGTATTTCACACACTGGTCGTGGATGCCCGACATGATCTGGTGCAGTTTCTGGTCTACCTCCTCACCCGTCCAGGCGATACGCATCGAGTTCTGCGTCATCTCCAGACCGGAGGTGGCGACACCACCCGCATTGACAGCCTTGCCCGGGGCGAAGAGCTGACCGGCAGCGATGAACTTATTGACGGCATCAGCAGTGCATCCCATGTTGCTGACCTCAGCGACACACAGCGGCTTGTTGGCAAGAATCTTGTCGGCATCGTCACCGTTCAGCTCGTTCTGCGTAGCACAAGGCAGGTAGATGTCCGCTTTCTGCTCCCATGGTTTCTTACCCTCGAAGAACTGGCTGCCCGGGAACTCGTCGGCATACGGCTGGCAGATGTCATTGCCTGAGGCACGCAGCTCCAGCAGGTACGCTATCTTCTCGTCGTCGAGACCGGCAGGGTCATAGATATAGCCGTCTGGACCACTGATGGTGATCACCTTTGCCCCCAGCTCGGTAGCCTTCTTGGCGGCACCCCATGCCACATTGCCGAAACCAGAGAGGGCGACGGTCTTGCCCTTGATGTCCAGTCCGTGGGTCTCCATCATCTGATGGACGAAATACAGGGCACCATAGCCCGTAGCCTCCGGGCGCAGGATGCTGCCGCCCCATTCCAGACCCTTGCCCGTCAGGGTAGCGCCATGGAACTGACTGGTCAGTTTCTTATACATACCGAAGAGGTAGCCTATCTCACGACCGCCGACACCGATATCACCGGCAGGTACGTCGACATCAGGACCGATGACCTTATACAGCTCACACATGAAAGCCTGGCAGAAGCGCATGATCTCCGCATCGCTCTTGCCGCGTGGCGAGAAGTCACTGCCACCCTTGCCACCACCCATCGGCAGGGTCGTCAGCGCATTCTTGAAGGTCTGCTCGAAACCGAGGAACTTCAGGATGCTCAGGTTCACGGAGGCATGGAAGCGCAGACCGCCCTTGTACGGACCGATGGCACTGTTGAACTGCACACGGTAGCCGATGTTCACCTGTACCTCGCCCTTGTCGTCGACCCAGGGCACACGGAAGGTGATGATGCGCTCCGGTTCCACGATGCGCTCCACGATTTTTGCCTTCTCAAACTCAGGATGCTGGTTATATACGTCTTTGATAGACTCCAGTACTTCACGTACAGCCTGTAAGTACTCTACTTCTCCCGGATGCTTCTTCTCCAGGTCTTGCATGATTTTCTCAACGTTCATAGCTTTAAGGTTTTTATCGTTTAACTTACATTTTGTTATATTGATAATGCAAAAATAGGGAATTTTCTTGAAACTTCCAAGAAAATTCCCTATTATTTTCGTTTTAAGTTTACAATTTGTTAATTTCCGGGTTATAGCACGTGTAATGTTCCCAGGAAATAGAGCAGGATGTAACCCATTGCCATGCTGATGATACCCATGATGAGTCCGATCTTCGACATGTCCTTCTGCTGTACCAGGTTGGTGGCATAGGCAAGGGCGTTCGGTGGGGTGGAGATGGGCAGTACCATGGCACTGGAGGCTGCTATGGCAACACCGATCAGGACGGTCGGTGTACCGCCGATGGCATCCAACTTGTCACCCATGGCGGCACAGACGACGGCAAGGATAGGCATCAGCAGTGCCGCTGTCGCTGAGTTGCTGATGAAGTTGGAGAGGATGTAGCAGATCAGTCCCGACAGCAACAGGATGAGCAGGGGAGAGAACTCACCGAAGGGAATACTTTTCACTGCATTGGCGGCAAGTCCGGAGGCATTCAGTCCGTAGCCCAGTGCGAAACCGCCAGCCACCATCCAGATGACACTCCAGTTGATCTGCTCCAGGTCACGCTTGTTGATGACACCCGTCAGGGCGAACACCATGAACGGTACCAGGGCGACGGTGTATGAGTTGATGCCTGTCACGGCATCCAGCAGCCAGAGAGCCACCGTCAGGAAGAACGTCACGATGACGATATAGGTATGCTTGTCTTTCTTCATCTCCCCCTCGATCTCCAGTTCTACCGTTTTCTGGCTGAAGGGGAAGAGGGTCTTCAGCAGGTACCATCCCAGGAACAGGAGGATGATGACCAATGGAGTCATGAACATCATCCACTCGCCGAAGCCCAGTTGCATGTTCAGACCCTCCGGGTCGTTGAGGTATTTCAGGGCGATGGTGTTGGGAGGTGTGCCGATGGGTGTTCCCATACCGCCGAGGTTGGCGGCAACGGGGATAGACAGTGCCATGGCGATACGTCCCTTACCCTCGGGAGGCAGTTGGCGGAACACCGGTGTCAGGAAGGTCAGCATCATCGCCGCCGTCGCCGTGTTCGACACGAACATCGAGAACAGACCCGTGATGAGGATAAAGCCCAGCAGCACGTTGTCACTCTTGTTGCCGAAGGGTTTGAGCAGCACCTTTGCCAGTTGTGCGTCCAGTCCCGTCTTCGTCGCTGCGATGGCAAGGATGAAACCGCCGATGAACAGCATGATGACAGGGTCGGCGAAGGTCGCCATCACCGATTTGTAAGACAGCAGGGTGCCCACCTCGTCAGGGTCACACATCCATTTGACACCACTGTCCGAGGTGAAGAGCAGCATCAGTCCGATAATCGCCACGGAGGTAGCCCATGAGGAGACGACCTCCAGGATCCACATCAGGGTGGCGAAGGCGAAGATGGCGATGATACGCTGTTGTACGGTGGTCAGTCCCTCAATGCCGAACCACTCCGACGGCATGTTCCAGAGGAACAGCGTCACGATGAGTACGACGATTGCCTGTGTTGTTTTCTTAAAGGCGCCACTCGGATGGAAGCGCCTGCCCATACGCATCTTGTGGTACGCATCCACAAGTTCGTAGCCTTTGTAAATGTGAAACATACTTCTTTACTTATTAATATGGTTGATAATGATTAAATCTTGTCCAGCGCCTGCTTGATGTCGTCGAGGATATCCTCCACGTCCTCGATGCCTACCGACAGGCGGATCAGGTCGGGAGCCACGCCAGCCTCGCGCAGCTGCTCGTCGCTGAGCTGGCGGTGGGTATGACTGGCAGGATGCAGCACACAGGTGCGGGCATCGGCGACATGCGTCACGATATTGATCATCTGCAGCGAGTCCATCCACTTGATGGCTGTCTCACGGTCGCCCTTCAGTCCGAAGGCGATGACACCGCACGCTCCGTTCGGCAGGTATTTCTGTCCGAGTTCATAGTACTGGTCGTCCTTCAGTCCGCAGTAGTGTACCCACGCCACCTTCGGGCAGTCGTGCAGGAACTCAGCGACACGCTGGGCGTTCTTGCAGTGCTGTGCCATGCGCAGGTGCAGTGTCTGCAGTCCGATGTTCAGGAGGAAGGAGTTCTGGGGAGCAGGGATGCTGCCCAGGTCACGCATCAGCTGAGCTACCAGCTTGGTGGTATAGCCCATCTTGCCGAACGCCTTCACGTAGGTCAGTCCGTGGTACGACTCGTCAGGAGTACACAGACCAGGGAATTTCTCCGCATATTTCATCCAGTCGAAGTTACCGCTGTCCACCACGGCACCCCCCACCTGTGTGGCGAAGCCGTCCATGTATTTCGTGGTGGAGTGCGTCACGATGTCAGCACCCCATTCGAAGGGACGGCAGTTGATAGGTGTCGCAAATGTGTTGTCGATAATCAGGGGCACGCCGTTCTGATGGGCGATGCGTGCGAAGCGCTCGATGTCCAGCACGGCACAACCGGGGTTGGTGATGGTCTCTCCGAACATCGCCTTGGTATTTGGACGGAAGGCAGCCTGTATCTCCTCGTCACTCGCCTCAGGGGAGACGAACGTACACTCGATGCCCAGTTTCTTGAGTGTCACGCCGAAGAGGTTGAAGGTACCACCGTAGATCTCGTTGGAAGTCACGAAATGGTCGCCTGCCTCACAGATATTAAACAGAGCGTAGAAGTTGGCAGCCTGTCCCGAGGAGGTCAGCACCGCACCGACACCACCCTCCAGTGCCGCTATCTTAGCAGCCACCGCGTCGTTGGTGGGGTTCTGCAGACGGGTATAGAAATACCCCTCCTTCTTCAGGTCAAACAGCTGTGCCATCTCGTCAGAGTCATCATACTTAAACGTCGTACTCTGAATAATTGGCAACTCGATAGGTTCTCCGTTCTTTGCTTTGTAACCAGCCTGTACACAAAGTGAGCCAAGTCGTAATTTCTTCTCCATAAATACTACTCATTCAAATTTTGGTGCAAAATTACGAAATAATTGTGAAACAAGTTCTGGAAAATGAAAAAAATGCAGAAAGATAAAGGAACCGGACTATGACAGACCGGTTCCTTTTCATGATTATCTTATAAGGAAGATTTCTATTCTTTGAACGTGACTTGCTTCAGTTTATAGCCAAAGCCCACGATAAGCATGCCATCACGCTCGTCTACTAGTGTCTTGCAAGCCTCCGTATAGGTGAACTCAAAAGGATTGGGAGTGTCAGCAGTGACATCGAACTGATTGACCAAGTCGTCGGCTGGCGTGTCGCCCCACCATGGGGTAGTGATACGCATGGCGTGGTATTCCGCATCGATGATATCGAAGTACAGACAGACGGTGGCGCCTACAGGAACGTTAGCCATCTCCTCAGGGGTGATCTTCACATTGGCATCACCCCAGTTGATGTCTACGCCCCCTTCCCACAGAGATGTCTCAGCAGGTGCAACACCCTCTACAGCGACCACCTTGGTCACTTTATAGCCAAAGCCCACGATAAGCATGCCATCACGCTCGTCTACCAGTGCCTTGCAAGCCTCCGTATAGGTGAACTCAAAGGGGTTGGGAGTGTCAGCCGTGATATCGAACTGATTGACCAAGTCGTCGGCTGACGTGTCGCCCCACCATGGAGTAGTGATACGCATGGCGTGGTATTCCGCATCGATCATCTCATACTCCAGACGAATCGTAGCGCCTACAGGAACGTTAGCCATCTCCTCAGGAGTGATCTTCACATTGGCATCACCCCAGTTGATGTCTACGCTACCTTCCCAGAGTACGGTCTCTTTGACACCTGGATCAGGATACGTGTCATTACTTACAGTGAACAGTCCGCATCCAAAGCTCTCGCCGTTTGCATTCACTATCGTTACCATGTATTCTCCCTCGGGCATGTCAGGCACGGTGAAGGTGAGTTTGTCATTGGCAAAAGAGACGTTAGAAGCTTCCGTCTCGCCTATGATAACTCTTGTCACACTGGTCGTATTGATGCAGTCAATCGTCTTTGTGGTTCCTATGGTGAGCCATCGTGATTTGGGATCGCTTGCCAACTCCGGGTCACCTTCTGCCGGTGTTACTTTGACATGAATGGTACGTGAGGTGGTTTTTCCTTTGGTAGTGGTTGCTACTATCTTTAGTACATGATCACCTACAGGCAGTGTCTGGTCGATGACGGTACCTTCTGCGATCAGGACATCATTCAGCAGCCATGTCACAGTAGTATATTGGATAGGGGTGACCTTGATCTCAATGTTCAACTTGGTCTTGCGGTCCAGCGTTTTGTCACTCAAGTCAGTATTCAGGATACGGGGATCGTCGTTCTCCGTAACGGTGAAGTAGGGGTCGTCGTTGGAAGAGCATGCTGATAAGGCAGTAGCACCTGCCACAGCGAGACACATGGCAAGAAACATGGTCATAACTTTCCATCCCTTGTGCTGGTATTGTTTCATATTCTTATTCATATTGTTCTTATGCTTTTATCCGTTAATTATCTTAGTTGACATAACCCTTACCGAAAGGAGGAGTGAAGGTGGGCTGTACATGCAAATCACCGGTGTCCCACCAAAGGTGTTTATGCCAGTTGTCTTTACCCCCCATGCGTTCAATAGCTTCATTGTAATGGATATTGTTGTACTGGTCTTCCAGTTCAGGATATTTCAGACGCGTTGGCATGGAAAGGTCGGGGTCATCATAGACAAAGCCATCGCTGGGGAATGTGGCGAGACGTGTTCTGTCAAGCACGGTAGGATAGTCAGAGCGGCGCATGTTTGCCCACGCCTCAGAGGGATTCATCAGGTGTAGAATCCACGCCTGCGTATTGATTGTCTCCTTAGGGTTGGTGCCCAGAGGGTTGTTATGGATGAAAAGATTGATTTCGTCTTCAGTAATCTTGTTGGAGGTAAGGTAGTAATCGTTGAGCATTTCCATTGATGCGCGAACACCAGCCTCATAATAGCTGTCAGCATTTCCGCTTACAGACCATCCCAGGGTCTTTGCCTCTGCCAGGAGGAACTGTACCTCTGCTGATGTTATCAGGATGCCAGGACATGACGGCATCTCGAAGTCGATGTTCAGGCAGGGGCGGGTGGCACGGGCACGATAGTCACTGTTGTCGTAGACGTTGGCATCCATGGCGGCCCATTTTGCCAGTGTCGGAATATCCGCAGTCGTGATAACATCCATCCAGTTGTCATACCAGGCGGCACCGGGGTTACAGGGTTCCTCGCCTTTCCCTCTGTTGGCGAAGTATGCCAATACTTCGTCTGTCAGGTCGATGTTCTGCTCTTTGTCGGGTTTAATTTGACTTCGCTTGATGTTGTAGTAGTGGCGGCAAATGCGATAGAGACGAGGGTCACCGGTATTCTGGAGCTGATAGAACAAAGTCGAGCTGACGAATGTTGGAGAAGACGGATCCTGTCCGTAAAGGATCTCACTCAAAGCATTGGTACGGAAGTCGTACTCTGTAGCACCGTCATAGAAGGTATATGGTGAGTCTGAGTAGACAATATAGGCATCATCGTCGGCTGTGGCAATATAGCCACTGGCATTGTTCATAGCTTTCTCAAACTCCTGCTGGGCCTTGGTGGGGTTGACATCAGAGATACGCATGGCATATCGCATGCGGAGGGAGTTGGCATATTTCTTCCACTTGGCTACCTCGCCACCCATACTGGTCACGTCGCCCGTGATGCGGTCCGTGCCTGTACCGAGTTGCTGTTCGCAGGCTTCCAGTTCGGTAAAGAACCAGTCGTAGAGTTCTTCAACAGTGTCGTATTTGGGTGTAGCGATACCTTCGATAAAGCCAAGACCTGCTTCAGAACAGGGAACATCACCGTAAGTGTCTGCCAGAACAGAGGTGAGGAAGACGCGATGGATGCGAAGGGCTGCATTCAAGTTGGTTCTATCTTCAGAGTTGTGGATGGCATCTACGAGGTTCTTGATAGACACTTCATAGTAACGGTCCCAGATACGGCGTGAGATATCATCCTCGAAATGTACGGCACCCGCATAGTTTGTGACATTCCAGCCACCGGCAAAATGCTGTGTGAATCCCGTGATATAGTTACGATAGGTGTCCATCAGGCTGAAGTCACCGTATGTCTGCAGCAAGGCTGTGGTCAACTGGGCGTTGGGGTCAAGCTTTGACACCTTTGAGTCGTCGGTGTTCAGTTCTTCCATGTAGCTGTCGCTGCAGGAAGTCAGGCAAAGACCGGCTGTAAGTACTGCAAAAAATATCTTTTTCATATATTATCTTCTTATCAACTTAAAACTTAATATTAACGTTTATACCATAGCTACGACGTGAGGGTAGTGAGCCATACTCCAGTCCTAGACCAGAAGTGTTATATCCTGAGTCAGGGTCAATATTTGGAATCCTCTTCCAAATGATGAACGGGTTACGTGCTACGAATGATACGCTGAGGCTCTTGACAAACTTACCCAGCAATTTCTCCGGGAAAGTATAGCCAAAGGTGATCTCACGACACTTGATATAGGAATTGTCGTAGACGAAAGGACTCTGCACATTGTTGGCAATAGCTTTCCAGTAGGTCTCAGGGTTCACAGGCACATCATTCGGACGATAGGTGCCGTCACCATTGGCGATAACACCTGGAGCGATGAATCCCTCGCAGTTGCCAGCTGCGCGCCATTCCCCGTCTGTCATGCCAGCAGCCTCACGGGCTTCCTCAGAGGCATACCAAGCGTCACGACCTTCCAGTGTCTGGATTGCCTTACCGGTCTTGTAAGCTGAATTCATTGACATGGAATAGAGGTCGGCACCAACTTTCACGTCAAAACCGGCAGAAAGACGGAAATTCTTATAGGTAAAGGTAGAGTAGAAACCACCTGTCCAGTCCCATGAGGAGTTACCGATAGTCTTTATCTTCTGGTCTACTTCTGGTAATCCAGTCTCTGCATTGATAATCACCTGTCCGTCGGGAGCACGCAAGAAGTCTTTACCACGGATTGCTCCATAATCCTCTCCAACTTTCGCACCCACGCTGACACCACACCATGTTGCTTTTGCTAGTTCGAAATAGTCCATACCCTCAACGAGTGATTTCACTTTGTTGATGTTCTTTGAGAAGTTGACACCTGCGTCCCATGCGAAATCCTTTATCTGCAACACACGTCCATTGAGTGCGACTTCAACACCTTTGTTCTCAATCTCGCCGGCATTAATCAGTCGGTAAGAATATCCTGACGTTGTCGTTGATGCTAGACCGATAATCTGGTCTTTTGACAATTGGTTATAGTAGGTGAAGTCCAAGCCGAGTCGTCCGTGGAAGAATTTCATCTCCAATCCAATTTCAAAGCTATTGGTGCGTGTCGGCTTCAGGTCTTTGTTCGGTTGTGTACTATTGTTGATCATACCAATCGTATAACCCGCATAACTGTATTTTCCCGTGGCGTAGTTCAATGCCAGTTGATAGGGATCTGTATCACTACCTACCTGCGCCCATGATGCGCGGATCTTACCGTAGTTGATTAAGCTCTTGTTTTTGATGAATTCAGAAAAGACGACACTTCCGGATATGGAGGGATATACATATATATTATTACTAATAGGTAATGTTGATGATTTGTCACCACGTAAGGTCGCCTCCAGGTAATAGGTGTGTTTGTAACCGACACTGGCACTACCGAAGATAGAGTTGATCTGCTTCTTATAGATGTCCTCACGAACGTTCTGCTCCTGGTAATTCATGATATTGATGACATCGCTCATCTGCTGGTTTATACCAGTGCTTGTGGTGGTATGGTTGTTAACCTTGAAGATATTGCCTCCTAATGTGGCATTGATATCGAAGTCACCAAACTGGTTGTTATACAGGGCTAACAGCTCTGCATTCAGCGTCTTATTGTTGAACGACTGGTTGGTCAGTTTTCCGCCGGGAGTGCCAGGGGTTGTCTTGGCAATGTAATCCTCGAATTTCATGAAGTTCATGTCCGTACCAATTGTAGCTTGAAGTTTGAAATGGTCAGTGACGTTCCAAATAGCCTTGGCAGTCAGACGGAAGACATCCTTGGCAGTGGTGTTTTTGTTTTTATAAAGGTCCCAGTATGGATTCTTGTTATACTGGTCATTACCATTCCAGTTAGCATACTCACCATCATCCGTCTGGTAGGTTTGTAGCCATGCTTGGTTATAGGTGCCTGCCAGTGTCATGAGGTTCTTTCCGACATTACTTTGTGAATCACCAAGGGCAGGGCGGTTCTTTACGTCCTCGCGTGTGTAGTTGGCGGTGAAATCGAAGTCGACAGGTCCCGCGGAAGTAGTGACACGGAGGTTGAAGTTATCGCGGCTCATCCTTGTGTTAGGGAGAATGTCACGGTTACGCATGTCGGTAACAGAGAAACGAACACCGGTCTTCCCTGAGTTTACAGATAGGATGGCTGAGTTCTGAGTGGTGAAACCTGTGCGGAAGAATCCGTCGGCATTGTTGGGATACATCTTGAATTCACGTTCTATGCCATCGAAGTACTTGTAGATGAAACCGTCGGCTTTCGGACCCCAACTGGAGTTGGTGCCCGATGTACTTGATGTGGGAAGTTTTCCTCCATAGCCCATACCATATACCTGCTGAATATCATCCCATTTTGCCAGCTGCGTGTCAATAGTAAAAGAACCATTATATTCGACGCTGATTCTGTCTTTCTCAGCTTTCTTGGTGGTTATAAGAATGACACCATGCGAGGCGCGACTGCCATAAAGAGCAGACGCCGCCGGTCCTTTCAACACGGTCATGTTCTCGATATCGTCGGGGTTAATGGCAGAAATGCCATCTCCCAGGTCATAGCCGCCTGCCTCTCCTGCACTTCCGAAGTTCGTGTTGTCCAAGGGTACGCCATCAATGACATATAACGGCTGGTTGTTACCCGTCATCTCCGTATTACCACGAAGCAGTACACGAGTAGAGCCGGAAGCACCGCCTGCAGTGTTTTGTACGACAAGACCGGCGACCTTACCAGAAAGTGAGTTGATGACATTGGTCTCTTTTGCCTTTGTCAATTCTTCTCCTTTTACCTCAGAAACACCGTATCCGAGAGCCTTACGCTCACGTTTGATACCGAGGGCTGTGACTACCACCTCATTCAGTGCGGTACTTTCTTCCTCCATCACAATCTTCATATTGTGGGAAGCCTTGACGGTCACCTCCCTATATCCTACATAAGAAAAGACAAGTTCGGTGCCGATAGCCACGTCTAACTTGAAGTTACCGTCCATGTCGGTGATGGTACCTTGGCTACCGCCTTTTACCCTTACACTGGCTCCTATGATAGGTTCCTTGCCATCTGTCACAGAACCAGTTACTTTTGCTGCTTGTTGCACCACTTGCGAAACTGTGGTATTGGAAGCAGACATAGATTGTATGGCTGATGGCAGCACAATGGCGCATACAGTCAAACAAGTTGTTTTCCAATTGTTTTGTCTCATAATGATATATTATTAATTGTTTTTTTGCATAACTCCTTTTATAATCCAGTCAGCCTTGATTTTCATACCCCTCTCACGGTCGAAAATACCGAATTTCTCCATTCCGCTGCCGAATGCGTTGTTGTCCCAGATGAATGTGGAGAAACCACGTTTGCGAGCTTCTGCAACGAAAGTCGTACAATAGTAGGTCATATTCTCATGGATGATGTCCATCTGCCCACTCTTGTAATGGTCTGTCACGCCCCATTCTCCAATGACGATGCCTAAATCTTTGGCTCCCCAGGTGTTGGTGACCTTGTCAAAGAAATCAGTCATCGATTTCTCATTGCTGGGAGACACCTCACCATACTGTTTGTAAGGCTCTCCCCAGAAATAATACTTGCATTCGCCGGCATAGTCCCATGGGTTGTAATAGTGAAACTCAACACTCATGAAGTTATTGCCATTACCTTCTATATCAGTAGGGATGATAAACTCATTGTTGTTGATACCGAAATCTGGATTACATACGTAAGTTTGTACGATGAGGTGACGCTTCGCATTATTTCCGCCAGTAGCGCGGACAATATCTATAAATGTCTGATTATAGGCATTCTGAACATCCAGATTCTCTGCAGTGGGTTTGCCCCAGTTGTCTTTTACATGTACCTCATTAGTACCAGCAAAAGCCAAGCGATAGTCATAAGAAGCGAATTCGCTGGCGATATTAAACCATAATAATGCCAACTTCTGACAATTCTCTTCTTTGTATTGTTGGAAAGGTCGTCCTTCCAGCCATTTGTCATGGTGTGTGTTGATGATAACCTTCAGATCATAGTCCAGGCACCAGTCTACCACTTCTTTGATACGCTTCATCCATGCCTTGTCAATACTCATTGCCTGAGCGTTGCTGATGTGGCATTGCCAGCGTATAGGAATGCGGATGGCGTTGAAGCCCGCATCTTTGACAGCCTTGATTACTTTCTTTGTCACGACAGGATTACCCCATGCGGTTTCTGCTTTGATAGATAATTCAGGGTTGCCAATAGCCATTGACTCTCCATCTTGTCCTGGAGCGGAACATTCGAACTGATTGCCGAGGTTCCATCCCACCACACCTTTGTTCCATTGCTTGGCTGTTATCTGTGCCATACAGTATATGGTGTTGGCAAAGGTGAGCATTCCGATAATGATAACTCGTAAAAAAAGGAATTTAGTTCTGGTTCTCATTTTTTTAATTATTTAAAATTCGTGCTGCAAAGGTAGTATAAGGAGAAAGAAGCTTGGTTTGAAGGCGTACAAAAAAGGTTTCAAAACTATAAAATGTCAGTTTTGAAACCTTTTCTGATAGAAATTATACCTGTCTTCAGCAGTATTTAGAGGGAGAGACACCGAAATATTTCTTGAATACCGTACTGAAATATTTGGGGTTGTCAAAGCCGGCAAGGATAGCAGTCTCTGTGACAGGATGTCCACCTCTGAGTAAGGCAGCGGCTCTCTCCAGTCGGATGACACGGATAAAATCCTGTGGGGATTTTCCGGTATATGACTTCAGTTTCAGATAGAAAAGAGTACGGCTCATTGCCATCTCACGGCATAATTGATCTATATTGAATTCGGAATCAGACAAGTTGCTTGCCACTATCTTCGTCACCTCATCAATGAACTCGGTTCCTTCACTGTCCTGTTGTTCTATTTCTTCATCTTCATGCGTCCAGCGCTTGTCGGTATTGGCATTGATATTGGGGTTGTTAATGACTAATCGCATGTATTTAGTATGTAACTCATACACTTTCCATGCACCATAGAATGCAAGTCCTATCAGACAGATATAGACTATCCACATCCACCAAGAGTTCCACCAAGGCTGTCCAATAACAATTGTCAGTTTCTGTTCATCGAGTGTTGCGTTACAGGTGCGACTCACACTACGCAGATAAAGTTCATGAGTTCCTGATTCTAAATTGGTGAAACGGATATACTGCTGCTCTGTAGGCTGGCTCCATTCCCCGTCTCCCACTTTGTATTGGTATACGATGTCGAATTGATGCCGAAGGTTGATGCACTCGTAATGTAAATCAAAAGTACGTTCGTTATATCCAAGTCGTAATACCTTACTGTCAGTTCCAAAGATATGTAACTTAGCAGTATAGTTGATTTTTTGGATATTATCAGGATTAAGGATTAGAGCACCTGAAGAAGTGCCATATAATATATGTTTGTTTTGTAAACTTACGACAGCCCTGGCAGAATATTCCCGTTCAATACCGTAGCAGTGGTTCACGCAATAAATGGTGGCAGGTTCATCTTGTGAAACGAACGCTAGTCCCTTGTCTGTTGCAATGAGTATACGTTGGTTACTGTCTTTGATAATACTATTGACTGTGTTTGAGGGCAATCCATTCGCTTTGGTGAGTTGTCGACTTCTACGGGTATCTAAGTTGTAGACATATACACCGCCTCCGTCTGTGCCTATCCATAGCTCTTTTTCGTCATTGACAAATAATGTAAGGATGAATTTATTGACATCATCAGGATTAATAGCATAGTTCAATTCAGTGGTATTCCCCGTCTCGGGTGAGATTACCTTGATGCCATTGGCTGTACCCACAGCAATCTTGCCGTTAGGTAGCTGTATGATGTCCTGAACATTTTTAATGGGGTAGTAATGAGTGCTAGAACCGTTTTTCTCTACTAACGCACCATCCAGGCAACCCATCCAAAGGTTGTTTTTCTTGTCGAAGAGCAGTTTGTACACATGATTGTCTTTCAATACTCCGTTTTCTTTTGTATAAAGTTGGTGTAATTGCCCATTCTCATTAATTTCAAAAACCCCTTTTCCATAGGTGGCTGCCAACATGGTTCCTGATGGTGTTACACAAAGACTAAGAACGACGGCTCCACGGCAGACGTTCCTCCATTGTTTAGTGATAGGATTATGCAGACTGATACCATTGTCTGTACCCATTACAAGCATTCCGTCAGGAAACTGTGCGACACAATTCACATGGTCGTTGAGTAAAGATTGCTGGTTGTCGCGAATATGCTGGAACATAGCTGGCGTACTTCCTACAGGTCGTGCGATGTCTATGCCACCAGAATATGACCCGATAATGATATTACCCCATAAATCCCGGATGATGGCATATATTCCATTTCCGTGAAGCACTCCCTGGCTACTCTCATTGGCGTCAAAGAGCAGGGAACTCTCATACTCCCCAGAAGAGTTGGGAAGTCTATTGACTTGAAAGACACCCAGTCCGTCAACACCTATCAACATCGTTTGGTCGTTGTATGGAGTGATACATCGTACAGGATTAGGAATGGCGGTACCTGTCTGTATGTCGTTAGTCAGGGCATTTCCTGTTTCTAGTGTGAGAACATGTACTCCATTTGAGAAACCACCTAACCATACCTTATGATGCTTTGTGTCATAATAGCCACTTTCAATTTGATGGGGAAGTATGGAACGTAACTGCATATTCTCACGGGGGAGTGTTCTTTTCCCTAAAAGGCAGTTTAGCACGCCCTCTCTGGTACACAACAGCATACCGTCCTTTGTCTCTATCACGGTGTTTGTATAGACGTTTTTGTAAATGGGAACAAGTTTTTTGTCATGTAGGAAAAAAGTGCCCTCTCTCATTGCCAGCCATAGCCCTTGCTCAGTGACTAAAATGTCATTTACTAATACGTCACCTTTAAAGGATCTGGATATATCCATATAGAGTTGGAACTTATCCTCGTGTTTGTCGTATGAAAATATTCCTCCCTTATTATCAAAAGCTATTAATTCTGCATTCTTTCCTTTGGTCAGTTTGGTGATACGTCCGGCAAAGTTGCTGAACATGTTCAAATCCCCCATCTGATAATGTTTGACATTGACACCGTTATAGCGTTCCGCACCATCTTTTGTCGACCACCATACAGCGCCATCTTCAGCCTGTAAAATGGAATATATTCGTTGACTGCCTAGTCCGTCTGTCTGTCCAAGGTGTGAATAGGTGAAGTCTTGCACACTTAGTGCTTGGACATGAATGAGGCAGGTCGTCAGGAAGACGAACATGAAATGACATACTTTTATAAGATAACTGTTCATTACTAAATATTATTGCTGCGACAAAGTTACGAAATAATTATGAACTATGAACTTTTTTCCGTAACTTTGCCATAAAAATGGCGAAGTTACTACAACTCGGCATAAAAATAAATGAATTTGTTTTGTTCTGCTCTCGTTTTTCCGTAACTTTGTCCGTATAATTGTGAATCCTTATGAAGAGAAGTATTCTTATCACCGTTCTGATGGTTATGATGTGGTGGCTTGCGGTTCCATGCGCTCATGGAGAGGCACCCAGTCCCGACAGTGCCCGTATGGAGATAGAACGCAATGCCCGAATCAAGGACTCGCTCTACAACAAGACCTTTGGAGAAGCACAGGCGAAATATGATGCGGCGATGGGCAACAACCTGTTGCAAGAGGAGAACCACTCTGTGAGCCGCTCGCGTATCTATATTATCATAATAGGTATCATGTTGCTGGCGGTAGCCGTCGTGCTGGTGGTGCGCCAGCGCCGGCTGATAGCCCTGCAGAAGCAGCGCCTCAGCGAAGAGGCCAGGACCCTTGAAGAACTGCAGTTGCATGGTGAGCGTCAGCAACAGGACGGCACTGGAGATAACGGCGCTCATGAACTGTCGGAGCAGGACAG
>OCVV011338046.1_pt1 | contig 17819 bp, 17 predicted proteins | sample 1539721 | NCBI WGS metagenome assembly OCVV01 (sample SAMN02144230, study PRJEB22623) | gut metagenome | biome: sheep rumen | host: Ovis aries | place: New Zealand | reverse complement strand
ATGACCATTATGGCGCTTGTGATTCTTGGACTTGATATTCTTATGAGAGAAAAAATCGGCTATGGTACAATTATTGATGCCCTGATTACCGGAAATCTTGTTCAGCTTTATAATACATTAAATCCTTTTCCTTTGAACGAGAGTCTGCCGCTTGGTGTAATTTATATGCTGGTGGGCTTTGTTTTTATGGCTCTTGGAATGGCGATTTATATGAAGAGCGAGCAGTGCTGCGGTCCTCGTGATGCCCTGCTTGTAGGTCTTGGAAAAAGAATGCCGAAAGTACCGATTGGAATTGTTGAAATTATTTTGTGGGGTGTAGTTCTGCTGGCCGGCTGGCTTTTGGGAGGCCCTGTTGGAATTGGTACGATTATCGGAACCTTTGGTGCCGGTCTTGTAATGCAGCTGGTTTACATGGTTATCCGTTTTGAACCTCGCAAGCTGCAGCATCGTGGTGTGATTGAGATTTCCAAAGCTCTTGTGAAGGGAAATAATTAATCAGATTTTTTTTCATTCTATTTTACAGGAGATTTTTTCATTGATTTCCTTTGCCTCTCAGATTATCATTTAGGCATATTCATTTTATAAGAGGAAAAGAAGCAATTATGAAGGTATTACTTGTAAACGGAAGCCCTCGCGCAAAGAGCAACACTTTGCTTGGTCTGCACGAGATGGAAAAGATTTTTGCAGAACAGGGAATTGAAACTGAAATTTTCAACATCGGTAACAAAGACATCCGTGGCTGTATTGCTTGTGGCCGCTGCGGCGAACTTGGAAAATGTGTTTTTGATGATGCAGTGAATGAGTTTGCAGCTAAGTTTAAGGATGCAGATGGTCTTGTTGTTGGAACTCCTGTGTATTACTCTGCTCCAAACGCAACTGTTCAGGCCTTTTTACAGAGACTTTTCTACAGCAGTAATTTTGATAAAACTATGAAGGTTGGAGCCGGCTTTGTTTGCGCCCGCCGCGGTGGTACAACTGCTTCTTTTGATGTAGTAAATAAATTTTTCACAATTAGCGGAATGCCGATTGCAAGCAGCCAGTACTGGAATAATATTCACGGTGGTGCTCCGGGAGAAGCCGCAGAAGATGCTGAAGGAATGCAGACTCTCCGTGTTCTTGCCCGCAATATGAGCTTTTTGATTAAGTCAATTGCCTTGGGCAAGGAAAAGTTCGGTCTTCCTGAAAAAGAAGAACACGCCTGGACAAATTTTATTTAATACGTTTTTTTCTGAATATAAAAAGCCAGATAATGTATATGATGATTACCAGCGGCCAGGCTGCCGGATATACCAGAGCAATCAAGGTAAAGGAATTTGAAGTCTGGGAAATTATCAGAAGCATTATCTGGCGGAATAAAACGAATCCTACAAATGTAATAATGGTTGGACGGAATGCAATTCCAAAGCCCCGCATTACATTTGAAAAAAGCATTGAAAAACCACATAAAACAAAAAAAGGTGCAGTGAGATAAATAAAGCGTTCTGCGAAATATATAACTTCTGCATCATCTGAAAAAAGACTGGCAAAGAAGTTTGCCTGAAAAATCAATAACAGACTTAAAATACTGATAACGCTGAAATTCAGTATAAATGATTTTTTTATTCCATCACGAATTCTTTCTGATTTTTTTGCACCGTAATTTTGGGCAACAAAGGTAGTGGCTCCGCTTGCAAGACTATGCATTGGTAATATAGCAAACTGATCGAATTTAGAAAAAATTGCCCATCCAGCCATGCAGGATGTTCCAAAATAATTAATGTATTTCTGCATAAATGTATTTGAAAAAGATGTGATGGAAGAAGAAATTGCACCTGGTAAACCGAGTTTCATAATCTTTCTCAAAATCAAAAAATCAATTTGAGGATGCTTGAGTTCAAGCCGCATTTTGACTTCCAGTCTCTGAAGTGAAATTATAACCAGAATGGCACTTAAGAGTTCGCTGAGTACAGTAGCATAAGCTGCTCCCGCAATTCCTTTGCCAAGCAAAACTACAAAAAGAATATCAAGAATAATATTCGAAACGGAGGAGATAACCAGAAAAATAAGAGCTCGTGTTGAATCTCCAAGTGCTCTTAAAATTCCAGAACCCATGTTGTAGAGGGTGAGGGCGACTGTTCCAAGAAAGTAAATTTTCAGATATTGGTTTGCCTGGACTAATACATCCGGCGGTGTAGAAATTAATCTTAGAATAAAGGGTGAGATATTAATCTGGATGACGGTTACAAAAAGACTGAAAATCAGGCTTGAGAAAATTGTTGTATTTATTGCTTTTTTCAGACCTGGATAATTTTTTGCTCCAAAAAACTGTGATATTACAACCTGTGCTCCGATTGCAAGTCCGTTGAAAAAATTAATTACAGTATTCACAAAATGTGAGGTTGAGCCTATTGCGGCCAGTGCCTGACTTCCTAATACCTTTCCTACAATGAAAGTGTCAAAGGTGTTATAAAACTGCTGGAAGAGATTTCCCAGCAGCAGTGGAGCGGAAAATTTTAGTAAAAGGGGAACTATCTTCCCCTGTGTCATATCGGTTGTCATTTTAGAAATGATTGTACAAATCTTCGACTAAAGAAATGCAGCCGTGCGTACCTATATGAGAACGGTTGAGTATTTCTTTATCAAGACAAGGATTTGAAGTAATTGCAAAGTGGCTTCCAAGCTTCTGTGCAAGTTTCTTTTCATAAGAGCTGCCCATAAAAAGGGTTGCTCTACCATCATACTTTTGTGCAATCTGTTCAATTTCCCAGACATCATTTTCAAAATAAACATCTGCCTTACGAGGGCATTCCAGTTTCAAAACTTCTTCGCGGATGCTGTCCTGATACTGCTTTGGAACTGAATCTGTAAAGATGATTGCAAGAGGAATGTGCCCGTGTACATTTACCAGGAAGCGGGCAAGTCCCAGAGCCTTTGCACTTTCGCCAACCAGAATAAAACGATGGCGTTCAAAGTTTCCAAAAAGGGAATCAAGATATTCGTAGACGTAGAGTTCTTCTTCGTGAATTATTTTGTCTACAAGCTCAGAATCGAGGTCGAGCCGCTCGGCTACTGTTCTCAAAAAGTTTGCAGTGTCTTTAGGACCCACCGGCCAGCCGTTAAATCTTAGGGTTTCAATTCCAAAGGTTTCTTTATAATAGGTGTCTACATTCTTAGCAAGCCATGGTGAAAGGTTGATGTTAAGGGCAGCGTTGCCAGAAGTTTTCAGCTGTTCGATTCCATCGCGACGGATAAAAAAGGTATTTGCCTTTACGCCGATTCTTGCAAGAAGTCTTGTAATTTCTTCAAGGTCGCCACGCAATGTGATGTCTGAGCTTGGCGGCTGGCCATAAATGTTTACAAGGCGGGAATCTGTTTTTGTCTTCTTTGCAAGTTTTTTTACAGTTGCAAGAAGGGCCATGTTGTAGCCTGTGTAGGTGTCGCCTCGGAAACCTGCTGTGTCAATGCTTGCAATAGGATAAGGAGAAGCTTCAAACTCTTTTACAACACTGTCAACATCGTCGCCATTAATGCCCATTGAGCAGCCGGTGAGAACTGCGTAATAGTCGCCGTCCATAATTTCGAGGCTGCCTTTAATTGTTTCGCGCAGTCTCTGAGTTCCGCCGAATACAACTTCCTTTTCGTAGGCATTTGAGCTTGGCAGTCCGTGATAGCCGCCGAGGTAATAAAGATTTGTGCGGCTGGAAGCCTGCATTGAACATCCGGGGCTTGCGTGAAGAATCGGAATAGCGCGATAAATATTTCCTATTACATCAAGAGCTCCGTGAAGGGAACAGAGGTTTCTTGGTCTTTCTATACATTTTTCCATTTTGAAAACTCCTTGTCTGGTGCAGTCACTTATTTTTCTTCCGGCAGCTGTAGATAGCTGAAGGCATCTTTTTTATACCATTCTTCGCGGTAGGCATTTTTTGAATACTTTGAAAGATTTTTATTGAAGTTGTTATTGTCCAGGGCATCTTCAATTTTTCGGCCCAAATACAAAACTCCTCGGTAGCCAAAGGTTGGGCGTTTTGAATCAAGAATATGGAATGATGGGATTCCCAAGCGTGAAACCCAGTTTGACATTCCGATGAAAACATCAGGCTTATATTTTTTCAAAAGATTTACCTGCTCATAAGGCTGCATGTCTGCAATGTTTACTATAAAGTCTGTACCGTGCAATTCTTCCAGCCGTTTGAAATCGTCAATATAGGCTTCATCATAATAAGGTGTATGCATGCATAAAAGCTTCATTCCGTAGTCGCCAATCAAGGTTGCAGCAGCAAAGCCACGACCGGTACCGGCTGTAAGACAGGCACGAAGTCCGTCAGTCTTTCTTTTGATTCTGGCAACTTCTTCGCGCACAGCATCGCTTTCGGCTTTTATAAAAGCTTCAGCTTCTTCTTCCTTACCGGCCAGAGCGGCAATTGCACGAAGCCAGCGGTTTGTACTTCGGGTTCCAATAGGCATGTTGGTTACGGCATAAGGCGTGCCGTATTTTTCTGATAAAAACTTTATGTATTCATCAGCAAAAATCTGACAGACAGAAATGTTGTATTCCGCTGCCGGGATTTTCATGATGTCTTCGTAAGTTGCATTGTAAGGAAGAATGTTTGCATCGAGACCTATGGCATTCAACATTCTTTTCATTTCCTGCTGATCTGCCCAGTTCAAAGAATGAGTTGCAAAAAGATTTATCAGTCCCTTTTGTTTTGGCGGGTGAGCGTCTCGGATAACATAATTTTGAAGAGTTGCAAGAGCAAGATCGTAGCCGGTTGCGTGATTTCGGCTCTTAAAACCTTCGCAGTGAACCGGAGCAAAAATAATGTCTTTGCCTTTTGCCTTGTATTCCTTTTCCTTTTGTTCTGCTACGGCATCAATGTCATCTCCAATTATAGAAGATGCGCAGGAAGCAAGAATAAAAACAATTTTAGGATTATATCTTTTTACAGCTTCATCAATTGTTTCGTGCAGGCGTTTTTCGCCACCGAGAATTACTTCTTTTTCTCCTAGGGCAGTTGAAATTACATGGCTGTCAGGTGCATTGTCGCGGCCACGGTGGTGCTTGTAAACATTCAGTCTGTCGATTGCTCCAAAAGAAGCACATCCTGAGCAGCCCAAAGGTGAATGAATTACCATGACCGTGTCCTGCAGGCTTACAAGCGCATTCATGCTGTTTACCTGAACACACTGAATGCCCTGCTCAAAAGTGCGGTGGGCGTTTTTCAAACAGTGAGCCTGAGCTTTCTCTCTGAGTGCGCCAGAGCTTCCCACCTGAACATCTGCAAAGCCCGGGTGTTTATCTCTGATAGTATCTGGAATCTGTTTATACATAAAATCTCCTGCTTTTCTTTTTCACTTTTTTTGTAGTTGTTTATACAAAAAAAACTTTTTTAAATGACATACTCTCCGACAGGTATTATACGGCGTAAAAACTGTCTGGTTCGTTCTTCTTTTGGATGATAGAAAATATCCTGAGGGCTGCCTTCTTCAACGATATATCCGCCATCCATAAACACAACTTTATCTGCAACATCTTCTGCAAAAGACATTTCGTGAGTTACAACAATCATAGTGTGTCCGTCTTTTGCGACCTGTTTAATCAGCGCAAGAGTTTCTCCAACCAATTCCGGGTCTAGTGCGCTGGTTGGTTCATCAAATAAAATAACTTCTGCATCAAGGGCAACGGCACGGGCAATTCCTACACGCTGCTGCTGACCGCCAGAAAGCTGGCTTGGGTAATAATTTTCTTTGTCACTAAGACCAACTTTGCGAAGTTCTTCTTTAGCCCGTTCTACAGCCTGTGCTCTTGGAATTCCATGACCAGTAACAAGTGCTTCGACAATATTTTCAAGAGCAGTCTTATTTGCAAACAGATTATAATTTTGAAAAACCATAGAAGTTTTTCTTCTGATTTCCAGTACTTCTTTTTTCCTTGCAGAATGTAAATCTACTGACGAACTACCGATAGTTAGTTTACCTTTGTCAGCCCGTTCCAGAAAATTAATTGAACGAAGTAGCGTAGTTTTACCGCTTCCACTTGGACCTAGAATTACAACAACGCTACCGTCATCAACTGTCAGCGAAACATCATGAATAACATCAAGATGTCCGAAAGATTTTTTTACGTGTTCTATTTTAATCATTTTTAATATCCCCTATTTTTTCTTAGAAAGATGTTTTTCCAGATGAACAAGGAAAAACTCTACAATGGCATTAATTGCCCAATAGATAATTGCTGCGGCAACGTAGCCTTCTACATAACTGTAGGTGTCTGCACAGGGAATCGTAGCTCCATTCAAAACATCAACAATTCCAAGAACCAGAACGATTGAAGTGTTCTTAATTGAACCAAGAGTATTGTTTGTAAGGGCCGGAAGTGCAACCGGAATCACCTGCGGGATAATGATTTTTTTTAGTGTCTGAAAAGTAGAAAGACCGCAGGCATAAGATGCTTCATACTGTCCTTTTGGAATAGAAAGAAAGGCACCTCTAACAGATTCGCTGACAACAATTGTTCTTCCTAAAGTAAAGGTGAAGTAGGCGAGAAGCATTATTCCATTTTTAGCCGGTTTAAAAAGACTCAGGTAAATTAAATGAAAAATCAGCATTGTCACAACACCTGGAATTCCCGAATATATTGCAACAAAAATCTTAAAGAACTTTTCTACAACCGGCACCTTAAAAATGCGGGCCAGAGCAATCAGTGTTCCAAAAACAATTGCAAGGGCAAGGGGAATCAATGCAAGTTTGAGTGTAACTGGAATATAAATTATGCCCGAAAGAATACACTTCCATAAATATTCAAGACTGAATTTCATGCTGCCCTCCCGGTTAGGTTTTTAGTATCGTAAGTAAGGTTTTTATCAATTTTTGTTGTAATGGCCGTAAGTCCAAAATTAATAAGTACAAAGATAAGTGCAATAATCAGATAACTTTCCAAATTGTGTCCGCTGGTTGCACCAAGTGCACTTGCTCGCCCCATGATGTCCATTACACCAAGCATGTAAACTAAAGATGTTTCCTGAAAAAGTCCTATTAAAGTGAGCCCTGTTGAAGGAAGGGCTATTCTTATTGCCTGTGGAAGAATGATTTTTATAAAGGCCTTAAAATCTGAAATACCACAGGCAAGGGCTGCTTCCTTTTGTCCTTTTGGAACTGCAAGAATTGCGCCTCTAAATATTTCTCCAAGGAAAACTCCCTGATTTAAAATCAAGGCTAAATCAACAAAGATGATTTTTTCCCATCGTCGTGAATCAATTCCAAAAGCTTTATAAAGGACAATAGAAAATGCATAATAAACTACAAGCATCTGAACCAGAAGGGGAGTGCCTCTTTCGAAAGAAATAAAAACTGTAAGAATCTGGTTCAGAAGCGGAACTTTTTTAATTCGTGTTGTTGCAATCAGAAGTGCAAGTATGAATCCCAGGGAAAATGCGACGGCAACAATTTCAAAGGTAACCGGCAGCTTTGTAATCAATATTGGAAAATTTTTAACAACTCGCTGCCATGAAAACAAATCTGCCATTTTTACCTCCAGACTTTTTTTTATAAACCTTTATTTATTGATATTTTTTGTTGTATCAGAACCAAGGTCTTTGATTGCAAGGCGAGAAAGTTCACCAGAATCAATAAGCTGTTTAAGGGCTACATCAACATCAGCTTTAAGAGTTGGATTATCAAGATTGAAAATGAAGTAAGAAGCTGATGTTGAAATAGGTTCTTCAACAAGACGGAAAATTCCACCATACTCTTTCTGAAGCTGATTGAAGCTAGGAATGTTAGAGAAGAAGGCATCGTAAGTTCCATTCTTCATTGAAGCAACAATCTGCTCGTTTGTAAGTGTGCTTGTAAGAACGGCATTAATCTGTTCGTTTGGATGTTCTTCATTCCAGTGCTGAAGAATTGCTCCGGTAGCTGAACCTGTAGCGGCCTGTGCAGTTTTACCAACAAGATCTTTAAGTGATTTTACATTTGTGTTTTCTTTAAGAACAACAATATATTTTGAAAAGTCATTATATCCGTAGTCTGTAAAAAGATAGTTCTTACGACGTTCCGGATTTGATTCATACATATGAGCACCGATATCGATTTTACCGGCAGCAAGCGCCAGCAGAATATTCTTGAAATCAAAAATTTCAAACTTAAATTCATACTGAGGAAGAAGTTCATCAATTGCTTTAATTACATCAATTTCAAAGCCTGCAAGTTCTCCATTATCATCAAGATAACAATAGAGGGGTGAGCTGGAACCTGTTCCAACAAGAATTGTCTTTGCCTTAACTTTCTTTTCCTTTTTTGCTTTTTTAGAAGCGGCAAAAGCTCCTGATACAATGAAACTTGCAACAAGAATAACTGCAACCGATTTTAAAAAACTCTTTTTCATATAACCTCCTGGTAAGTTTTTTTTATTTCCTACCGTTGTACTAGGTTATATATAATTTTCTAATCTTTGACTAATATTAGTTTTATATATTAGTTATAGATTTTTTTAATAATCAGCTGCAGCTATATGTTTCAGAACATCAAGCGAGCTTAGCCTGATAGGTCTGGTTTGTTATGGTTTTTCCTTCAAACAAAGTGTTATAGATATCTTCAAGCAGGTGCAAACCACCTTCGTATCCTACATAGCTTTTTGAAATTATGAGCTGTTGATGGATTGGTGCACTTATGTATTGGAAAAGATTTCCACTTTGTTTTGTGTACAGCTTTTCCCAGTCACTACCAAGAACAAGTGCACGATTAGTTTTTTGAAGTTCTGGTATTACATTTTCAGCAATTTTTTCAGAATCAATTTCAAAAAATAATTTGTCATCATATTCTGGGAATTCTTTTTTGAAGAGTTCCTTTAAATTATTTTCATTTTTCTGATTTGGATTATCTGTAACAAAAACAGCATTTGGAATATAGCCGACTTCATTTTCAAGATATTTTGTTACGCCAAAAATTGTAAGACTGTCACCAGAAGCATAAAGTTCATAGGGAAGGTTATTTTGCAAGGTCGAAAAAAAGTCCGCTGTATCAACAAAAAACTCATAATAACGTTCTTCTTCTTTTTTTATAACTTCTTCAACTAATTCATTTGGGATGCCTGCAAAGTCTGCAATTGTTCGAAGGAAGTGACTGCTTTGAACAGCACCCACAGGAAGAATCGGATAATGTAAATATGGCGTTCCATACTTTTGCTTAAGAGATTCAACAATATCTAGTCCAACCCATGGAGAAACAAGAATGTTGAATTCTGCATTCGGGATATTTTTCCATTCTGAAATTCCTTTGCTGGAAGTTCCAAAAAGAATATTTACTTTAAGCCCGAGTTTTTCAATCAATTTTTTCAATTGTTCAAAATCACCACGCCAGAAAGGATTTTGGGCAGGAACATCTGCAAAAACATTAACAAGCCCTTTTTCTACCTGTGGTTTTACGTTCCCTACAAACTGATTGATAATGGCTTTTACTACAGCTTCGTGACCGCTATATGCATTACCCTTAAAACCCGGGGTATCTGTTCCAACTAAAGGAAGTCCCTGCGAAGCATAATCTTTTGCAATTTCTTCTACATTGTCACCGATTATACCGGCGGTACAGCCTGAAAGTACAACAAATAAATCTCCTTTCATGACCTTCAGTGCACCTTCAATTTCGCTTCTTAAATCACGTTCACCACCGAATACAACATTAGACTCATCAGTGTTTGTAGAAGGAACCTGATTTCCTCCTGCATAGGCTTCTCCCTGATATCCTGATTGAGCAAATGCTGAGACTATGGAAGAACATCCGGGACCTGCGTGAACAATCGGTATTGCTCTTGGAATGGCAAGTACAGTGCTTTGAGCACCCAGGGTACAAGTAAATCTTGGTTGAGAAATTTCACAATTCATAAATTAAAGTCCTCCCACAAAAGTAAATGGATCAGTATCTTTTTCAAGCCACCAGTCTGTATATGGAAATTTTACGTGGCTGGCAATATTTTTATATAACTTTTTAGTTTTTAAGATTTTTTGAATTCGTCTGCCTAAATCAATTATTCCGTCATAACCTACACATTTGTTTGAATCGCCTTCCATAATTGAAGGGATTCCAAGTTTGTAGCCAAGAACGGTTAAAGCCTGATGACGTACAATCAGAAAATCAGGTGAAAGTTTTGAAAGGAATTTGATTACCTGATAAGGCTGTTTATTACAGATTGTATAGTTCGGAACATTACCAATTGTTTCAACAAGATATTTTACGGTGTTGATTTCTTTTGTATCATATTGCTGATCATGGTGATATGTAGTTATTCCAATAACTTCCAGTCCTAAATCATAACAAACACTAGCCATATTGTGTGCATAAGATGCACCAGAAAAAATATAAACTTTTTTGCCTTTAAAATATTCCCGAAGTTCAGTAAGTTCCGCTTCAATACGCTTGTGTTCTTTTTGAATTGCCTCTTCTACGATATTTTCCCGTCCTGTTAATTTTGCAACTTCGCGGAGCCATCTGTCTGTCCACTGAAGTCCATAAGGTGCAGGTCCTCGAACTTGAGGAACACCGTATAGCTTTTCAAGTCGATCCCCTACAAAAGTTCCCAAGGTTTCACAAATTGTAGTTGTACAGGCTGCTTCAGCCATCTGCGAAATCTCATCAAAACTTCTGGTTTCAATAAGATAATTCGGACGTAGATTGATTGTCTTTAACAGGGGAGTGAAAGTATCAACTCCAGAAAAATTGAAGATGTTCACAAGATCTTCCTGCTTTTTTGCAGGTGGTTTTAGTGCAGTATTCAGAATGCCATTAAAAGCCGCATCAAAACCTGTAGACCAGATTCTAGATTTAAAGCCTTCACATTCTACTGCAAATACAGGAATTCCAAGCTCTGCGCTCATCTCTCTTGCTACTGAATGAACATCGTCTCCAACAATTCCAGAAGCACACGAAGTTGTTATATAAATTACTTTTGGATTATAACGTTTGTAAGCTTCTTCAACTGCATGGCGAAGTTTCTTTGCTCCTCCATAAATTGTATCTGCTTCCTGAATGTTCGTACAAATTGCATGATGAGTGAAACTGTCCTTATCTCGTAGTTTTGCAACATTCACCATTCCGCTCCAGCGTTCAGAAACATTTGCAAAGCATCCGATTGGTGAATGACTTACTATTGCAGCATCATGAACAGAATAAACCTGCATAAATGCACAGCCTTCCTGACAGTTTCCACACTGACTGAATTTAAATCGACCGATTTTCAGCTTGTTTTCTTTTGACGCTTCTTCCAGAGATTTTGCGTCTCCATTATAAGTTAAAATTGTATGAAGTCTGTTTTCTCGAATTTCAACTTTTTCTTTTAATAAAACACTCATTAAAACCTCACTTTATTTTATATTTTTAAATATTGTATTCAGGAATTGCAGGGGTAATTCTTTTTAAGAACTGTTTTGTTCTTTCCTCTTTTGGATGATAAAAAATCTCACGAGGAGAACCTTCTTCTACGATTACACCACCATCCATAAAAACAATATGATTTGCAACTTCTTCTGCAAAAGACATTTCGTGTGTTACGACAATCATCGTAGTTCCTTCTTTTGCAAGAGATTTCATTACAGAAAGAACTTCTCCAATTATTTCTGGATCAAGAGCACTGGTAGGTTCATCAAATAAAATGACATCAGGATTTACAGCTATTGCACGGGCAATACCTACTCTCTGCTGTTGTCCACCAGAAAGACTGATAGGGTAATAATCTTCTCTGTCGGATAGGCCAACTTTTGCCAGGGCTTTTTTTGCAATGTCATAGGCTTCTGCCTTTGGAATTTTTCTGGCTGTTACTAAACCTTCCATAACATTTTCAATTGCCGTTTTGTTATTGAATAAGTTATAGTTTTGAAACACAAAAGCAGTTTTCTTTCTTATCTGTGCAATCGTTTTCTTACTGGCTTTTTTGAAATTTGTTTTTATGTCATCAAACTCAAATTCGCCGTCATCAGCCTGTTCAAGAAAATTGATGCAGCGAAGAAGGGTTGTTTTGCCAGCCCCTGAAGGCCCCAGTAATACTACGACATCTCCTTTTTCAACTGTTATATCAACACCCTTGAGAATTTCGTTTTTACCAAATGATTTTTTTATGTTTGAAATTTTAAGCATAACACCTCCATTTTTTTATGATTTTCATTATGCTGCAAGTTTATAAAATGCAGATTTAGGCTTTATACCACCGTTTTTTCCTACATCCAGATATCGTTCAAGTAATTGGAAAAGAAACTGAGTTACTGTACACAGAACAATGTATATTGCAAAAACATCAAGATAAGCTTCTATGAAATTGTAACCTATAGAAGCCTGAGTCATTGCTGCACCAGTTATATCTTTGATTGTCATGTAGTAAGCCAGTGATGTTGATTTTAAAAGTCCAACGACTGTATTACAGATATTTGGAATCGCAGAAACAAGTGTCTGAGGAATAATGATTCTGCTGTAGGTTTGAAATGCAGAAAGTCCTATGCTTAATCCTGCTTCATATTGTCCTTTGGAAATTGTCTGTAAGGATGCCCGGAAAATTTCTGATAATGAAGCAATGCTTGTTAAAGTAAAAACTATGTAAGCATAAATAATGGGATTAAGATCATAGATATTTATCTTAATCTTAAAAAATGAAAAAATTGTATTTAAAAGATATGGAACAAAAGAATATACTATCAGCACTTGAATCATTATAGGGAAGCCCCTGTTTGCAGATACAAAAAGCGTAAAAAGCTGTGAAAGCACCTTTATTTTTTTGATTCTTGTAATTGCTATTATGAAGGCAGGAATTAAAGCAAGGATTACAGAAACAATAACAATTTTTAAACTTACAGGAATTGCTTTTATGGCAATAATCAGGGTTTCTGCGGCAAATTTAAAATTAAAGTCCATTTTTAAGTCCTCCTGATATTTTTCTATCTAAAAAAGCAAAGCTCTGTTCAAAAACAAATACAAAGAACCAGTAAATCAGACCGACGGTAAGATATGCTTCCAAAGCATGTCGTCCGTACTGTTGTGTGATATATAAGTTTCCTCGACCCATCAAATCAATTACACCAATCGTATAGGCAAGTGAGGTATCTTTAAAAAGCAGAATGACTGCACTGCCAATGTTAGGAATTGCATGAACAACAGCCTGCGGTAAAATGATTCTGCGAAAGGCTTGGAATTCAGAAAGGCCAATTGATATCGCGGCTTCTCTTTGTCCCTTATTTACAGACAGATAGGCAGAACGCATAACCTCAGAAAAGGTTGCTGAAAACATAATTGATAGAGCAACCGTCAAAAAAAAGGGTCTTGGATAATCCAGGATGTCTGCTCCAAAAAACTGTGCAACAAATGGAAGTCCATAAAATACAATAAAAATTAATATTACTGCCGGGGTACATCTGATTGCACCTACATAAAGCAAGGCAATTTTATTTAAGATTTTTTTTCTGCTCAAACGAAGTTTCAATATTCCGGAAGCAATTACACTTCCTGCTATAAGGGCAACAAGCATCGAAAAAATCGTAAAAGAAAGGTAAGGTAAAATAATTAAAGCAATTTTCGGAATTAAACCAAAAGAAAAATCCATCCTCATAAGTTCTCCTTAAAGAAAAACTGCCAGCATTTTATAAACTGGCAGTTCAAAATTTTATGATTTAATCGAAATGTACTTTTTCAGAATCTCGAAGGAGGGAAAGTACATCTTTTCCAAAATATTTTTCCTGTATTCGATCTACAGTGCCGTTTTTATACAATTCTTCATACGCCTTTTCATAATCTGCAAGTAACTGTACATCCTTTTTGTTGAACAGAGGGTAAACTCCAATACTGTAAGTTGGCACAAATATAAGAAGATCTGAATATTTTTTGTCAGTTGAAACTACAAGGTCATAAGAATTTTCATTGAAAATTACAGCGTCATAGCGTCCCTGGAGTAACCAGTCAAGCTGTTCTGCATCACCAAAATTTGTTGTATTTGTTTCATAAGTAAGTTTTTTATCAGGATTATTCTGATCATACTCAAGAACAATTCCGTATAATCCAGTTGAAGAATTTACAGGAGCAAGCCGCAGGTTATTTTCAACGATATCTCTATAACCGTTTACATCATTAAATCCTTTTAAGTTGCTTTCAAATTTTCTATGCGCTACAAAACCAGTTACAGTAGCTGATTCAGGATTTTTCGGAATGCCATATTTTTCTTCTCTTAAAGGATTTGTAAAAAGCCCACTCAATACTATATGGTTTCTTCCTGCATCAAGACCTATAAGGGCATCTTCCTGTGTTGTTCCAATATACTTGAATTTATATTGTGGTAATAATTTTTCAACTTCGCGCAATAAATCATACTCGTAACCAACAGTTTCACCCTTTTCATTAATCCAGGAATAAGGAATGTCATTCTGGCGGTAAGCTACAGTTATGGTTCTTTTTTCATTTTGAACCTTTGCTTGTTTTTTTGAACAAGACATACTAAGCATTCCTGCAACAATACCAGTTAACAAAAACAAAATAAAACTCTTTTTCATATAAATACCTCACTAAAAAGTTATATCTAGGAATTACCTAGTAATTTGATATATTTATACAGAATTGGTAGAAGAGTGAGAAATACTAATTTTATATAAGCGTAATAGAAAGAACTTATTTATATCTTATTCTGATTATTGTTATAGGAAAGCTATATAGTTAAACAAAAGAAATTACTTTTCAAAAAAAAACAAACTTATTAATATAATAAAAAAAGGAAAAACTATGAAAAAATCAATGACAATCATCTATCCCGAATACAACGGACTTTATATAAATCTTACAAACCGCTGCCCTTGTGCCTGTACTTTTTGCATCCGTCAGAAAGTAAGTGGTGCAGAGTTTGATAACGTAGATACTCTCTGGCTTGAGCATGAGCCTACTGCCGAAGAAGTTATTGATGCCATAAAAGCAGAGTCAAAACTTGAACGTTTCAAAAACTACAAGGAATTTGTTTTCTGCGGTTACGGAGAACCTACAGAGGCTCTGGATGTGCTTCTTGAAGTTGCTGATTTTTTGAAAGCAAATTATTCACTGCCGGTACGAATCAATACAAACGGACTTGCTGATTTAATAAACAAAAAGCCTGTTGCTCCTCTTCTGGCCGGGAAAATAGATGCGCTTTCCATAAGCCTGAATTCAAGTAATCCAGAAATCTATGAAAAAACTGTTCGCCCAATTTTTAAGGAAAAGGCTTTTCCTGCTATGCTCGCTTTTGCAGAAGAGGCAAAAAATTATGTTCCAAAGGTTGTGCTGAGTACAGTTGCCACGACAATCTCAAAAGAAGATGAAGAGGAGTGTACCCGGCTTTGCGAAAGACTTGGGGTAACTCATAGAATCAGAAAATTTGTTGCGGTAAATTAATTTGCAGCTAATGTCCTCAGCAGGTAAAGCCCGCAATATGCAGGATGCGGCGGATGGTATCAATATAAGTCAAACTGATGTTATCCATGCGGGCAACTTTTTTTGTGATATAGCCCAGCTCAAAACTGTGGCTGATTTTTTCATCATGATTCTGCAGAGGAATTAATACAAAATCCTCTGTGGACACATTGCTTTCTTCCCCAAACACTCCTGACAAAAAGGTGTAGCCGTTTAAGGTCTGCAAAAGATTAAGCTCAGTAGCCCGGTCTGCAACGGTAATTGCCTTGTCCAGCCCAAAGCGGGAAATTACTTCTTCTGAAAAAAATGATTTTACATCATCAGTATCGAATGTAACAAAATGATAGTCAGAAAGCTCGTTCAGTGAAAGACTTTCCTTTTTGGAAAGCGGATGATTTTTGTGAAGATAAACAAAGGCGTTGCATTCTGTAAGATGATGAAATTCAAGATTGTTGGTTCTCAAAGTTTTTTGAATGGATTCACGGTTCGAATCGCTCAGATATAAAATACCCAGTTCACTTTTTCCTAGAGCAACGTCTGCAATAACGCCTGAGGCTTTTTTTTCGCGGAAAGCAAAATCATAAGATTCGCGGGAGAACTGCTTTACAATTTCAACAAAGGCAGTGCGGGCAAATGCATAGTAAAGGGTAGAAACAGAAAATGTCTTTTTGCCGCTTGCTGAATATTTTTTTATGAGGTTTTCGTATTGCTTGTAAAACTCTCTGGCATCGCGGATAAAGTCGGCTCCGCGTTCAGTAGCCTTTACTCCGCGTGAGGTTCTGTGAAAAACTTCAAACCCCAGCTCACCTTCGGCATCGTGTACCGAGCTGGTGAGGGAAGGCTGGGAGACAAAAAGCTTTTCAGAAGCCTTGTTCAAAGAACCGGCCTCCGCAACGCCAAGAATGTATTTTATTTGTTGTAGTGTCATGTATTGTCATGCTGAACTTGTTTCAGCATCTCCTAATAAATCCCGAACCCTGAACTTGTTTCAGGGGCGGGATGACATGGCTATTCCTTAAACAAATCTGTACTCAAATAGCGCAAACCAGTATCCGGGAATACAACAACAATGTTCTTTCCTTCGTATTCTGGACGCTTAGCAAGTTCTGTTGCTCCCCAGAGGGCTGCACCGCTGGAATTTCCAACTAACACACCGTCTGACTTTGCAACAATGCGGGCAGCTTCGAAAGAAGGCTTTACAGTTGCAATAAGAACTTCGTCGTAAACACCAGTAGTGTTGCGAACGGTAACAGGAACGCGCTCCTCTGGAACTTCTGTAAAGTTGTGGATACCAGTCAAAGCAGTTGCATCCAAGGCAGGTTCAACTGCTACAACCTTTACTGCAGGATTTTTAGCTTTCACATAATCGCTGATTCCTCGGATTGTTCCACCTGTTCCAACTGCGCTTACAACTGCCGCCAGGTCGCCTTCTGTCTGCTCCCAGATTTCCAAGCCTGTTGTATCGTGGTGAGCTAGAGGATTTTTTGGATTGAGCATCTGGTCTACAAAGAAGATGTCCTCTCCTGCAGCCTGACGGTCGCGGATGTGCTGTTTGAGAATGTTAGTTGCAGCTACGAAGTCGCCGTTAGTTGTCTTTAACGCATCCTGGATTTCTGGTACATTGCTTATGCGGGTTACATTTGCGCCAAAGGCCTTCATGATGTCGAAGCGTTCCTGGCTTGTTCCATCCTGAAGGTAAATTGTTACATCGTATCCCTTCATTGCACCAATAGCACTTACTGCAATTCCAGTGTTACCACTTGTATATTCAATCAAAGTTGTTACACCCGGCTTGATTCTTCCTTCGCGTTCTGCATCTTCAATAATGCGAAGAACGATGCGGTCTTTAATGCTTCCAATCGGATTAAAATATTCAACTTTTGCAAGCAGATGAGCCTTAAGTCCAAGTTTTTTTTCATAACCGTGGAGTCGTACCAGCGGTGTATTTCCAACGAGTTCTGTTAATGATTCGTGTATGTTTGACATATTAAATCCTCCTTTTTAGTTCCTCACAGAGGACACAGAGACCACGGAGGCTTTTAACGATTTTATTCTGCTCTGTGGTCTCTGTGGCTCTGTGAGAAATTTTATTTTTTACTTTCTTCTTTAATAAACTTATCCGCACCCTGCTCGTACCACCATTTTGTGTATGGCAGCTTAATGCGGGCAGCCAGGTTCTTTTCAAAACTGCGGTTTGTTACAGTGTCACGAATCAACTTTGCAAAGCTCAAGGTTCCCTCGTAACCGAAAACTGTATATTCATCAGCAACAAAGACTGCGGCAAAGCCCTGTTTAATAGCCCAGACTGTTGTTCCCGGATGGCGGCTGAAGTAAACATCAGGCTTATAGTGATTTAAGATATTCAAAACCTCGTAGTTCTGCTGGTCTGCAACTGCAACCTTCATATCCTTAGGAGAGTTTGCAAGAAGATGCTCGAGGGC
>OCVV011170917.1_pt1 | contig 17819 bp, 17 predicted proteins | sample 1539721 | NCBI WGS metagenome assembly OCVV01 (sample SAMN02144230, study PRJEB22623) | gut metagenome | biome: sheep rumen | host: Ovis aries | place: New Zealand | reverse complement strand
CATTTGTTTCGTTACAGGTGTTCCTGGCGCCGGCAAAACATTGGTTGGTCTAGATGTAGCAATTAAACAAACATATCATGGCGATTCTAACGAGCCGGCAAAAGATGACGGAGCAGTATATTTATCTGGAAATGGTCCGCTTGTGGCAGTTTTAAATGAGGCTTTAGCACAGGATAATTTCAGGAAAGCAAAGGCGCGTGGCGAACAGAAGAAGCTTACTGATTCTCGTCGCGAAGTTCGTAAATCTATTCAGATGATTCATCGCTATCGCGATAATATGCTCGCGAAAATTAAAAATCCAGTCGAGAACGGCGTTCTGGAGATAGATCCAAATAAGGCTGTCGAAATGGGCGCATCTGGCTTCGGTGAAGTCGAACATGTCGCTATATTCGATGAGGCGCAGCGCTCGTGGACGCATGAAAGGCTCGCCAATTACTTAAAACGCGGCGGAACATACGGCAATAAACTCAAAGTTCCGAATTTTCCGATGTCAGAAGCAGCTTTCTTAATTTGGTCGCTTGACCAACGCAAGGACTGGGCGGTCATTGTTTGTCTAGTTGGCGGTGGTCAAGAAATTAATACTGGCGAAGCAGGTATCTCTGAGTGGATAAAAGCCCTTAATGAGAAGTATCGCCACTGGAATATTTATATCTCCCCGGAGTTGACCGAACCGGAATATGCCGAGGGCAAAGTTAATGAGCTTTTGGCCGATAATCCGAATGTAACGTATTCAAATGATTTGCATCTAAGCGTCTCACTCCGTTCATATCGTTCCGAAAAAGTATCTGCTTTCGTTCACTCTCTGCTCGCTTTTGATGATAATGCTGCGGAGCTGTATGGCGAAATAAAGGATAAATATCCTATCCTATTGACTCGTGACATGGCTAAAGCGCGAAAATGGCTACACGAAAAAGCTAGAGGGACAGAGCGCACTGGCGTACTCGTCACTAAAGAAGCAGCGCGATTCAAGCCGCTAGCAATTCATATTTTGCCGTCCGGCGACGAAAATGCCGTTCATTGGTTCCTAGAGGATAAAACCGATACACGTTCGTCAAACTATCTCGAAGACGCCGCGACGGAGATACAGGTGCAGGGCCTCGAACTAGATTATACTTGCCTACTTTGGGATGCGGATATGCGATACGAGAATGGAAGATGGCATTATTACTCCTTTAACGGTAATACGAAATGGATCGAGCAACTCGGAAGAACTGAGAATAATCGCGAAAAGCAGAAATATATGCTGAATGCGTATCGCGTATTACTTACGCGCGCTCGTGCCGGTATGATTATTTGTGTTCCTGAAGGTAATAAGAATAAATCTCCGAATGGTTTCTGGGAAGATAGTACACGCCTGCCTGAATTCTACGACGGAACATACGAGTACCTAAAGAGTCTCGGAATCCAAGAAATCTAGAATTCTCGCCATTCCGTAGCTTCATTACTCGGTGTCGTAATAGTCATTTGCTTAAACTGGCGCTCGCCTGGGTCTAGGATAAACTCGCCCGATCTATAGTTTTGTTCAGCTATTTCATAGGCTTCTTCTGTGCTGCCGGCTTCGACTTCAAAGTTCTTAGCGACGGTTTCTTCTATCGTGATTGTATATTTCATGATCGGATCTTATGATCATTTTCGGCAAAAGTCCACAACAATTTGCCGTTTCGTGTCAAGAAAAAATCCCACCTCTTTTTTCTGCACAATAACTTTCAAAACCCGATTGTGTCCAAGTGGATGCTACCTATTGACTAAATGATAGAATGTTTTGTTAGAGTCGTTGCCGTAGTGGTTGATATCTTCCGGTTCGGCCCAAAGCGAAAGCTTGTGGACGCGCCACTTACCAATGAAGAACATTTGAATTATTGCGTCATTCACGTCGCGGTTATTTAGCGCTCGTGGAATGTATGCGAGGGAAAAGTAGTACCATTTGTCGTCTTCGGCGTCTAACCTTGCAAAAATGCGCTTACCGCGCCCCAAAAGGCGTACATCGAAGCGCTGCGCTAGCGTTTCTAGGGAATAAGTCTTTAATTCGTGGATCGCATCACGAACAGGCAATTCCATTAATTCCATGCGCTCAAACTTGTCATAATCGCGCGAGTTGAATCTGCCATTATGTTCGAGCATGAAACTTTCAAGTTGCCGAGCGGTTACCGGTATTGGCTCGCCGGGTTTAGTTTTCTTGAATGGGTGGCGTTTCGCCATAGTAGCCTCATTTTGTTGAGATTGCGCTCGTAGGAGAACGGTATAAACCTATTTTACTACTTATTATTATGCTTATGGTATAATAAAGATATACAGTTAGGCTTATGATTGCAATTCTTCCCGAAAAGTGTAAAATAGTAAATCTAAATAAGAAAGGGAGCTGCGATGGAGAAAGAGAAAACAGTAGACGCAATTGATGTTGCGAACTACGTAATTAAATATCTCAAAAAACGCGGTAAAAGCGTTAACCATTTGAAGCTCCAAAAATTACTTTATTACATAGAAGCATGGCATTTAGTATTCTTTGATTCTCCTATTTTTAGCGAGGACATAAAAGCTTGGCAACACGGTCCAGTCTTAGAATCTGTGTGGCATCATTTTAAGAAATATTCGATTTTGTATAACGAACTAGAAGCTTGTGAAGAATGTGAAAGTGATTTGTCTGATGAGCAAAAAGATTTGATTAATGATGTCTTAGACGAGTATGGCGATAAGACTGGATATTATCTTGAAAATTTGACTCATGAAGAAGAACCTTGGCAAAAAGCGTGGGCGAGCGCAAATAAAACGCTCGACAAGGGCTTAATGAAATCTTATTACGGAGCACGACTTGATGCCAAAAAGACAAAAACTAAAACATCAGTCGCAACGAGATAGGAGTCTTCTTGCTGGGCAGTCTAGCAGCCTAGCAAATAATGACAAGTATTCTAAGAACTTTAGGTTTAGTTTTGAGTTCCTCGACCGAAATCAAGGTCAATCGTTTGCTGATTGGGAGAAAGATGGATTGTTAGCAAAAACGTTCGATGCTTTATCATATTATTGCAAAGAACGCGTGATTGAGAAGCAAGGTAAGAACTTTAAGGAATACGGTGAATTCCCGTCTAAGAGTGGTTTCGTACACCCAAGGCATATTGAAAAAGATGTCAACTGGTGCGCACTTCATATAATGGGAAGAGTTGTCCTGGGTGGGTTTATTCAGGGAAATACATTTTTCATAGTATTTCTAGACAAAGAACATAAGTTTTGGATTTCAGAGAAGAAGCATACTTAATAAGATATTTTTTCATTGACATTGTATTTCTTTTATTTTCTTCATTGTCATTGTTTTAAGCCTCTACGGCTCCAGTAAAGCCATAAATCCCTAAAAGTTCGAATTTCTTTGCCTGTATATGTATACCTCAGAACTCGCAGGGCATCAGCACCGGGTAGTCTTTCTTAGGTATAACCTTGATCTTCGCAGTGTATTCAGGGTGGTCAATGCACCAGTCCACCACCATGCAAAGCCGAGCAACAACGTCTGGTCGCCCCTCATCAAATGAATAAAAAAAGACCCCGTAGGGTCCTTTTTTATTCATTCGCTTTTAGGCTTTTGACCATGTCGATTTTTGCCACACGGCGCGTTAGCCAGCTTGATACAACAAACGAAACGAGGAATGTCCCCAGAGCCGAAATCAGACAAGTCGAGAGCGTCACGAATACGCCAAAGTCATACGAATCTTCAATCGCTTCTTTGAAGATGAAGTCTGTCACAGCGTAACCTACTGGCAAACCAATAATAATCGCAACAATTGCCACCCATAAGTTTTGTTGAATAAAGACACGTCCGATCTTGCGGTCAGAAAACCCAAGCACTTTCAAGGTCGAGAATTGGTAGCCTTTTTCAGTAAAACTAAGAACGCCCATATTGTAAACGATTATCGCGCCAAGTAGCGCCGCAAAGATAACCAGAAGTACGACCATACTCATCATTGTATCGAGCATCATATTCATACCATCGCGGATAGCGTCGATGTTCTGAATTGATGCTACGCCTTTTGGCAAATCACCCACTTCGTCGTCCGTATAAATCGAATCAGGTAAATATTCGCGGCCGAGCGACTCATAGAATTTTCGCGTCATCGTGATATTTTGATTCTGTGGATCGCGATTCATGCCGACAATTTTCGTGCGGTAATATTTTTTTTCACCCATTACGTGCCATTCGATTTCTTCGCCGAGTTTAAGGCCCTCATTTTCGGCTAGTTTTTGTGTAATAATTACGCCGTCTTCCGGGATATTCATCGGTTTCCAATTTTTATCTAGTGTACGTACAGCGTCACCAGAATCGTTGATGAAAATCGAATTAAGTTTAAGTTCGCCGCCTTTTTTGACTTCTACAGCAAGTGTCTTTGAACTATTGTGCGAGTATTTGTCCATTAACTCGTTAATGCGCTTCGAACTTGCATCTTCTGCTATGTTCAGACGGTACTTGTAATTATTTATGACGCTAAGTTCGGTTTCTAGATAATTATTCATTGTATCTTTGATACCGAAACCACAGACAAGTAGAAGCATACAACCGACCACGCCAACTACACCAGTAATGGTACGGGCTTTATTGCGAATAATATCGCGAATATTCCAGCGAGTAGAGAACGACATCTTGCTAAAAATTTTAGAAGTCGTAAAGCGCAAATTGCGACTTTTGACTTTTGGTCTCTCGACGCGCAAAATCTCTGCCGCCGGTTGGCGCACATAACTACGTACGACCAAATAGCAAGTGAGACAAGTCGCGACAATGACGAGTGTCATCACTAGCCAGACGTCCCAGCTTGTAACCGTATGATAATCCGCTACTTCAAAATAAGTCATTTGCATGTCGAGGAAAAAGTTACCAAACCAGAAGTAGCCAAGCAGTAAACCTACGCTCGTGCCGAGAATCGCAAGCAGAAGTGCGTAAGAAATGTAATGCCACGCAATACGACCATCCGTAAAACCAAGTGCTTTCATTGCGCCGATTTGCATGCGATCTTTGCGCACGATACGCGCCATCGTCGTCACGACGCAGAGTAGGGCAATCGCAATGAATAAACTTGAAAAGATGCCAACATAAGTCTTACCCTCGTCAATTTCACCTTGGTAACTAGCGGCCGAATATTGATCTTTCGTATAAACTACCGAAACTACGCCATCTACATTGTCCGTCAAGGCCGTTTTTACGGCGCCTAGATCATCTTCGTTTTCCACGTCAACCATAACACTTGAATAAAAACGCATTGCTTCTGGCAGTTCATTCTGGCTAATATATGCGTAGCCGTATTTGTCGTGTGTCGGAAATATTTCCGTATCATCTTTTACATATCCGACATGGTCCGGCGTATAAATTAAGCCAACGATTTCTTCTTCAAGCTTTACGCCATTTGTGTCGAATTTCAGAGTATCGCCGACTTTCAAATCATTGTTCCTAGCAAAATATTCGTCTAGCCAAATGCCGGATTTAGTATTATTAAATGCTTCACCATCTACGACATGAAACTTCGAAATGTTGTTAGATTTAATAAAATTTAATTGCAGATCGCGCGAATCTAGATTCTTTACTTCAGCAAGCACAGTTAGCTTACCCTCAGCGTTTTGGACATGTTCCGTTTTCTTTATGTCCGCAACCGTATCGTCATTTAACTTACCAAACGCATCTAAATCCTGCAAAATGTTATCGGCATAATATTTATCTGCCGATACTTCCATACCAGTCATATAAGCTTTAATGCCAGAGTAGGCCATCATGCCAATAAAAAGCATCAAAAATATTGTGATAAATTGCGAGAAATTCTTACGCATGTCGCGTAGCATTTTCCGCCTTAACATATTTCGTCCAACCATACTACCAACTCACTTCGTCAATTGTTTTTGGCTTTTTATTGATGGTGTCTCGTTCGATTTCACCATTTTTCAAATAGATGACGTGGTCGGCAATTTCGGCGATTTGGGCGTTGTGCGTTACTATTACGACAGTTGTATTTTCATCTGCTTGCTGACGAAGGAGTTTTAAAACTTCTACGCCAGTCTTAGAGTCAAGCGCGCCGGTCGGTTCATCGCAAAGTAGAAGTGCTGGGTCTTTCATGATTGCGCGCGCAATCGAAACGCGTTGTTGTTCGCCGCCAGAAAGTTCGTTGGGAAATTTCTTAGCGTGGCGACCAAGCCCAACACTTTTTAATACCTCGAGCGCATCTTTATCTGTAGTCGATACATCTTCTACGATTTTGACGTTTTCTTCCGCTGTCAAAGTTGGCATAATATTGTAGAACTGGAAGATAAAGCCAACTTTTTCGGCACGATATTTCGTGAGTTGCTTAGCGGTGTATTTAGAAATCTCATGACCATCAACTTCGACGCTACCAGAAGTTGGCGAATCCATACCGCCAAGGATGTTCAGAAGCGTTGATTTGCCAGCGCCAGAAGGCCCAAGGATCACGACTAGTTCACCTCTCTTGATAGTTAAATTGATTTTGTTTAGGGCTTTATATTCTTGCCCACCAATAAGATATTCGCGGCTCACTTGCTTGAGCTCAACAAAATTAGTACTCATTAATACTCCTATGAATTATTAATATGAAAGTTTAAAATTTGTAGCTCAGTACGACACCGCGATAAGGGAAAGATTGGTTGATGTCGTGTCAAATAGACGCTTACAATTATACTACGATTCTCGTTTTTGTCTATTTTTTGTCATTGACATTGTATTTCTTTTATTTTCTTCATTGTCATTGTTTTAGGACTCTGCGGCTCCAGTTGAGCCATATTTTCTTAAAAGTTCGAATCTCTTTGCCTGTATATGTATACCTCAGAACTCGCACGGCATCAGAATAGGGTAATCCTTTTTAGGGATAACCTTGATCTTCGCCGTGTATTCGGGGTGGTCAATACACCAGTCCACCACCATGCAAAGCCGAGCAACAACGTCTACTCGCCCCTCTCGTAAAGAAATATTCACCGAACCAAAAAGGCGCACATCGAAGCGCTGCGCTAGTGTTTCCAGAGAATAAGTCTTTAAATTCGCGGATTGCGTCACAAACGGGCGATTCTGTCAGTTCCGTACGTTCAAACTTTGCGTTAAAAATCGAGGTTTGAGATAACTTTAAACGTAAAGTTACGGAATCTATACAATTGACATTGTATTTCTTTTATTTTCTCCAATGCCATTGTTTTAAGCCCCTGCGGCTCCAGCTAAGCTAGAAATCCTTAAAAGTTCGAATCTCTTTGCCTGTATGTGCGCACCTCAGAATTCAAAGCATCTTCAAGCGAATACCAACAACTCCATATTCTGCTTGTTTTTCCGGAGTATAGAACTCGCTAAGCACACGGAGTAGCTCTTCCTTTGTCATGGAAGCATCGGCGAGAATAGAAATATCGAAATCTTCAAACAAATCCTTAAAGGAGCTGTAGCGGAGAAGGCCGATAACTTCGGCTTTTAATTTATCATTTTCAGACTTAGAAAATTCAATAATATCGCCAAGTTCTATTTGGCTTCGTTTTTCATCATAAAGGCGAAGCTCGATACGTTTTGTCCCTTCTTTCATGAAATCGAAGTATTTTGGTTGCAAATTCATTTCATGTGTTTTCATATTTCGTACTATACCATGGATTCTATTTCGTTGACACTGTGTTATGAATATTTTATAAAATGTTTACATTATCTTGATTTAGAACTATATTTACTCCAGTAATTTCTGAAAGTTTGAATCTCTTTGCTCGTTTACACTTCAAAATCCTCTGTTTTTAGGTCGCAGTAATACCGACCGCTTGTTGCGGTGAATTTTAGCACACAATAGTCCGGATCCGTCACGCCTTTCTTATAGAACATCGTGTCGCCACGCCGCCAAATCATGTTCTTTGTCTTCTGGTCCGTTAAAACTTCCATTTTGCCTTTCAACATAACGCCAACGTACTTGATTAGGCCTTTGTGATAAAAATAGATACTGGCTTTTGGATTCTTTTTGTATTGGCTTACCCTCATAGATGAAGTGTTAGTAGAAAAGTAAAACTCTTTCAGCCCATTTCGTTTTCTAGGTTTTAGCATTGCCTTAACGTTTGGGTATTCTTGATCGTCAATAGAACAAATAATGCTAACTTTTTGCTTGTCGACAAACCTTTCAATCTTTTTTAGATCCATATTTCTTTAGTCCTTTTGCGGTCGCTTTCACTATCTCGGCTAGCTTTTCTTCGTCGTCGACATCTTCCACAAAATACATCGGTTTCGCGCCGTCGTACGGAATCTCTTCAGTCATTTTGTATTGTTCGTTTTCTGGAACAATTTTTACTAACAAACGATCATCATAAATGCCGCCAAATAAGACGTTATTGGAATATAGTAAGAATTCGCCCATCATCGGCCGACAAGTAATGTTCGGCGCTTCCGACAGTTGTTCTAAGATAAAATCGCGATATTCTTTGGTGCTTGCCATTTATTGCCCGCAATTCTTTTTATGAGCTTTGAGCTTCTTCATCGCCCAGTCATAGTGGGAAGATAGGCAGCTAACGAAATACGAACCAAGCACAGAACCGCCAACCCAAGGATACATGCCTTTGGTGAATAGTTGCTCTTCGCTCAGGCTTTCGGCTAGCTTCATGACGTCTTTGTGAGATTTCTCAAACATTTTTCTTGCGTCTTCGAGCGAAGTCTTTTGATGTTTCTTCCAGTATTCGACGTTCATATCGCCGTAAGTCTTCCAAGTGTATGGTTCCGGCAAGAATGGCGCATTACCGCCTTTATTTAGATTCGTATCGACAAATTCAAGTAGCATCCGGTGCCATTCGTATAAATGTACCCAAATATCGCGCAGGTTCTTGTCGCGTCCCCAGTGGCGTTCTTTCTTCGATGGGTCGCCGGAGAAGTTGAACTCGGTGTTCATTTCTTTCTCGCTCATTCCGTCGGCCATTTCGATTAGCTTAGCGTAGTACTCTTCACCAGCTTTTAATAAGTCCTGTTTGTTGCGCGGTCTTGACATAATAAGTCCTTGTTTATTTCTTTAATTATATCATCGGGTGCAAGTTGGCAAAGAAGAACACCTCCCGAAGTCCGTCCTGGGAGCGTTTTTTATTATTCTTTATGTCCGTAAAGAATTTCGATTAAGCATGACTATTATTGACTTTTGTGCGAAGTTGTGATATAATAGTAGGATTGGAGGTGATATTTATGCTTGCGGTTAGATTGAAAATCGCCGGTAATTGTGCTGACGGCATCGTAAGCGACGGCCAGGAAATCACCTGGCGCGACGGTGATCCCGTTCCGCCGCTCTGTTTAGAGTGCGCGGCGGCAATTATTCCGAAGCTCTATGCAGTCGCACAGGGCGCAAAAAAATTTGATGGAGGCTCGGCTTTTATCGTCGAGTGCCCCGACCACCGCAACGGCGGTCACCCATTCGTCGTAATCTCGGCAGAGATTATTGAAGAATGAGGACCGATCCCCCGCCCTAGTATATCTGGGGCGGTTTTTATTTGTTTATCTAGTCTGGAGCACTACTGAGCGACTGTGATTCTTTTATTGATTAGACTACAACAATGATTTAAAACCACGAAGCAGTTTTTTGATGCCTTTCTCGGCGTCAGCAATTTTCTCGCCCGGCTTCTTAACTACAAACTTATCCAAGGTCGCCAATAGGGCCGGTAGCAAAATCAAAATAATTAAAGTCGCGCAGAAGGTGCCTAGCGAAATCGCTTGGCAGACCGCTGCCGCGATTGCGGTCGCAAAGTTGCCGACAATCGCCGTCACGATAATTAGAATCGATGCCGAAGTGAGAATGGCATTGATGGAACGATTATAAGTATTAATCAGCGCATCACGTATATTCATTTTGAAGTAACTGCGGTTTTCAACATAATACGACGTAAATAGAATCGCATAGTCGATCGTCGCGCCCATCAAAATCGACTGCACGATAATTAGCGCAATGAAGAAAATGCTCGATCCGGTCAGCGATAAATATGCCATCACAATATAGACTGCGCATTGAATAACTAGCACTAGCAACATCGACACGAAGAACGACTTAAAAGTGCATACGACCACCGCGAAAATCGCTAACATCGTCAAAATCGTAATGAAATTCATTTCGTCGCCAAAGGTCTGCGACATTTCGTAGGCCATAGCCGAGTCACCCACCATGAAATAATCCTGTTTATTGCGCGGCCCTAGCGCACTTTTGAGATCGCTAATTAATGCAAAAGTTTGCTCGCCCTCCGCTGGCAGATTTGATTCGATTAATGCGCGGTAATGCTGCGGTCCCACCAGCAAAGCTTTTGCTTCGTTAACAGTCTTGCGACCGTCGGTGATTTTCTCGCGCATCGCATCGTCAATTCTTTCCGCAAAACGACTGTCTGGCAAAATTTTATCCGAGACAAAGTTGATAAACTTTTCGACTGTCAAAGTCCAGTTTTCATCGTAGTCATACAATGAACCGTGATATAAGTAAGCGAGAAACAGTTGATTCTTGTCCAGGTTGCCAGCTAGAGGCAAAATTGCACGGTATAAGGCCTCGTAATTGTAGGTATTACCATTTGCCGCCGCACGCATCAAAGTCGCAATTGTATGTAATTGTGTTCGCTCGTTTTCGCTGAGCCTGTTGGCGTAGTTTGGATTTGGCAAAACTTTTTCGTCAATAAAGTTAATCAAAGTTTTGAGTGATAATTCCAAATTGTTATTTTCGTAACGATAATTATATAGTGCATAGACTAGTTTAATTTTTCCTTGGTCTAAATTGAACGCCTGCGCTAAGCTACTGGCCGAATACTTCGTGCCCTGGTTGTTCATAATGTATTGCGCTAGGCTTAGCTGCTTAATTTTATCGCTCGTTAGGGCGCCTTTTAGCTTGTCGTCATTCTGATGTGCAAGCAAGAAGTTCACTAATTCGCGCGGGGAGATTCTCGTGGCATTGACTGTCGTTTCGGCTTGGTAAAGTTTGTAGATATTCTTGAGTTTTGCAAGTTTATCGTTTAGATCAATCTTTTGACGAGCTACATTGATTTCGCTACTAATTTTTTGCGCAGCTTCTAGAATTGTAGCTTTATCTTCTTCGCTTAAATCCGCAAAGATTTCTGGATAGCTTGCTTCCAAGTTATTTAGCCAATTGCTTGCCGCAACCAAAGCATCGTCAACTTTCGTAGCCGCATTCGCAATATCTGCATAAGTGTATTTCTTCGTCAAAACTTTTTCTGCCTCGTTGATTTTCGCAACCAACTCTGCGCGTAGTGCAGCAATTTGTGACGCCAAAGCTTCTTGTGTTTCGGCTGGCAATTCCGCCACGGCCTGATCGAACATGGCTGGCGTATTTTTGAGCTCGCCAATTCTTGTTTTTGCAGCTGCGAATTGAGTTTTTAGCTGCGCTGCTTCATCCGCCGACAAGCCCATCTCGTTAATTACGTTTTGATTCGACAATGCAAAATTCACTAGTTCTTCAATGGAAGCCGAAGCGGTTGGCGCGTCATTAGTAGTGTAGCTGTAATAAACTAATAGTTGCTCCAAAGTTTTCTGGTCGATGCCGAAAATCTGCGAAAGTTCCGCCGCGCTTCTTGGCGTATCGGTCACGGCTCTGTCGCTAAAAATCTTCAGTTTTGCAAGGTCAGCACGTTGCGCTGGCGTAACCATATCTGCGTATTTGGAATTCATCAAAATATCGTTCGTTACAAACTGTGCAAATTGATACAAGGTCAGTTTGGTTGGAATATTCTGCTCGGACAAATACAGGACATATACATCGTCCAACTTTGCACTATCGACGCCCAAAACGTTCGCAATGTCTTGCTTAGTGCGCAAGCGATTAACTTTGTCCTGGTTAGTGAAGTTTGAGAAACGGTCAACTTTCGAAACCATTTCGTCAGACACGCTATCGGCAAAATTCTGATTTGGAAATACTTCGTTTTGTAAGAAAGTCACCAAATCATCGAGCGAAATCTCGTGCGCGTCAACATTTTTGTAATAGTGATAATAAATTGCCTTAATTATATAGTCTTCTGTTTCGACTTTTTCGGAACTTAAACTATTAATCTTCGCAACTAGCTCGTTATATTTTTCTGGCTCATTGATCGTATTGCCGTAGCAAAGCACACGCGTCGTATCTTCGCGCTTGTCGAAATCTTTGCAGACTTCTGTAACTTTATCGTCCATTTTTGCGTCATACACTAGGGCCATTTGATTTGTTTCGCTAAACACATCCTTAATGCGATTGTTCTGTTCAGCCGTAAAAGTAATGCCAGTACTGCCTTTGAGGATGACACTGCCAATAAAAACTAACAAGAATAACGGCATTGCAATCTTGCGCAAATCGTAACTGCGTTTGCCGAACCAATCCATCTTGAAATTCAGAGTTTTCTTTTGAGTCTTTTCGATGACTTTATCGAATATCAACAACAACGCCGGCAAGGAAGTAAAAATCGACACTAAGCTCAAAACTACACCTTTGCTTAGCACGAGTCCCATATCGCGTCCGATCGTAAAACTCATTGCGATCAGCACGATCAAGCCAACTACTGTTGTGACGGAACTGGACGAAATCGCACCAAACGAGTAACGCATCGCACGACGCATGGCGGTCTTTTTGTCGGGATGGTCCGACTTGGCCTTCTCCTGTCGATAGCGCGTAGAAAGCATGATGGCGTAGTCCATCGACAGGGCCATTTGCAGAATAGCCGAAATTGCATCCGTAATATGTGAGACATTCGGGAAGATAATATTCGTGCCTTTATTAGCAATTACGGCCAATAGAATTGCAAACAAAAACAGCCACGGCTCTATCCACGATTTGCTCATTAGTAGCAGGATCACCATTGCGCAGCCGATTGCTAATAATGTGACGGACAGTTTCAAAACTTCGCCGTTGAAGTTGTAAACTTGGCCCGCCTCTTCGATTTCGAAGCGTTCTTTATACTCGTCGTGGATCGTATTATAAACACGTTCTGCGGTTTCAGAATCGGCTGGCGCGTCGACGGTAATTTTGTAGCGCGTATATCGATTGCGGTTATAAGTGTCGCTTTCGTCGTAGTCGACCGAAGCCACGCCTTCAATTGACTCGATATCACTTTTGATTTTCATTTTTTCATCGTCCGGCACATCGGTCAGCATCATTTCGTAGGCGCTGGTCGAGTTGTAATTGAACTCGTCATTCATAATGTTTAGGCCTAAAGTTGTTTCTGAATCAGCCGGCATGTAAGAATAAATATCTTTATTGATTTTTACGTGCGTAGATAAGACTGCACAAATTGCTACAAACACCAAAAATACGCCAAAAATGACATAGCAATGATTTACGATAAAATCTGAAATTTTGTGCATATCGCATATTATAGCCACTCCTGTTTAAACAAAGAAGAACAGTGTTAACGAACTGTGTCTAAAATTGAACACTATATTGACATTTTGTACGAAGAGTGGTATAATTATATTATGGTTAAAACTTCTTATCTTAGGGCAACCGAGAAAACTCGTCGCAAAATTCGCAAAGCCTTCGCGGATCTATTGGCGACGCGTGGTTCTGTCAAAAATATCACGGTGACCGATTTGGCCGAACGTGCCGAAATTACCCGTGGTACTTTTTATAATTATTACAATAACCTGTATGAGGTTGGCGCCGAGCTTCAGGCTGAGATTGAGAAAGAGCTTTCTGCTGAGCGCTATGAATTCAATACTATTGACGATATCGAGCAATATGCAAATCAGATTTTTACTTTTCTTAAGCAGCAAGAGAGTGTCTATCGCCAGCTTCTATCTAGCGATGCGCCAACGGCCTTCCTGAGCCAGCTTGAAAGCAGTATGACGCAACGCGTTTTTTCAATTATGCGCGAAAAAGGCATCGAGGACAAAAACGCCGAGTTCGAGCTTTTAATTCTTACGAGCGGCACTTTCGCCATTTTGCGTAAATATTACCGCAACGAAGTCTCTGTAACACTCGAAGATATCCGCGACTACCTTAGTTATAAGCTTCGAATAATGTTTGAACAATATGTCAAATAATTTAATCGCCGGCGTTTAGGTTTACGGTGATACTGCCTTCGCCTAACTCTGGCAGATTGTTGATGTGTCCAATCTTTGAGTAACTATAGCTCGTATCGAATGATTTGTAGAAGATTACGAGACAGTTATCGCCAAATAGCATCACATCACCGGCTTCGATATGTTTCGGGCTATAAGTATTGGTTGGTAGAGATTCGTCTAAATACGCATACTTCTCATTTTTGTTCAGATCGTTCATTGCGATATTTAGAGGCAATAGCTTAACTAAGGCGGAAGCAGTCGAGTTTTTCTCTAAGTTTATCTCAAGTTTTTCGTTATTAAGGCTTGCGTAGATTTTGGCCATTTTATTCCCCTTTTCATTGTTGCTGGTAGTTGAAGTCTCTTGGTTTAATTCAGGATTTATATTTGGACTTTTATTATTCATTAGAATTGTCGTGACGATTGCTGAGACTACTACGACAACAAGTATCGGTATGGAAATCTTGATGACTTTACCTATTTTAGTGCTAGCCATACTATATTAGTTATATTAATTGTTTTTATTTCTCACCCGTTTTAAATTTACCGAAATTAACATCAATACATAATAAGCTGCGCCGAATGCCAGCACGATGCCAATTGAGCCGAGTACTTCGGCCCACTGCGCGGCGCCGTATTCAGTATAAAGGCCGATTCGTTCGATGCTTTGCGTATACCAATAAGTCGGGAAGAATTTGGCAATATTCAGAATTCCTTCGGATAGCATCTCTGAGCCAAAGAACACGCCCGAAATAAAGCTTAGGCCCAGCGGAATTACGGTTTGTATACCCGATATTACTTCACGTTTTGTTACGAACACAGTAATTAGCGATGCCAGTGCGCTGAATGATAGCGCCAGCGCCAACATGGTCGTAAACATCATTACGCCCGCCATCGATAATGCCGTATCCGGCACCACAAAACATGCCGTTAGCCATAATACCGCCACCATCAAAACCGCGAACAAGAAGTTACCGATCATTAACTGGCCATTCAGCTTCCACATTGGCATAGCCGAGACTTCATTGCGGCGTTTAATCATCTGCGCATTAAATACGCAGGCGACTGTCCCCACAATCAGAATCATTGCCGCCATGACCGGATAAGAAGCGAACAGCGCAAAAATCGTACCAGTATAACTTTTATGTTCCGTGTTTCCGAGTACTGTGATTTCCGCATCCGTTTCCGCAGTATCGTTTAATTGTTTTAGGATATCATTACGCGTCATGCCGCTGCGCGCGAGTGCATTGAGATTCGTTAAATAACGCGCCGCGTGCACTTCCGCAATCATACCTACGCCCTCAATCGAGAACTTTTGCGAAACCTCCGCTTCGCCGCGCAGTGCTGCTTTTTCAAATCCATCCGGAATGATTATTAAGCCACGCGCATAATTGTCATAGATAAAATCTTGAATTGCATGTTCTTCGTCTTCGACTTCTAGCGTTTCTTCCGCATGATTTTTTAAGTATTCATGGAAATGATGCGAAAATTCCGTATTATCACGATCAATCACGCCTAATGTGATTTTAATATCTTCATACGAACTTGGTGCTGGCGCATTCACTGCGTTCAAATTTACGACTACAATCGCAATTGCGAGATACATTACGATTAGTCCGATGTTGCGCATCAAGATTTTGAAGTAAGCCTTAAATACTGTCATAACGCTTCCTCCTTGAAAGAATGTATGATAACACTAACATGACGATCGCAAATGCTGCGATGCGCGCGAACGCTTCCCAGTAAAACTTCATGTCGCCATTGTATGCAAACAAGGCATAATAACCATCCGAAATGCTATTAATTGGGTTGATTTTGGACAGTACTGGCATCATATCGTCGAAAGTTGCACGCATAGACGCATCGCCCATCATGCCCGAGAAGAAACAGCAAAGCATCGTGACGCCAATTAGCACGCCGGTCTTGAATCCTTCTGACTTTGTATTTGATGCCCCTACGAAAATACCAAGACTAATGCCTGCGATTGCTCCCACCATGCTTATTAGCAAAGTCCAACCCGGCTCCGCTGCCAGCTGCACGCCTAGTACATTGCGAATAAATACATACAAGATTACTTGCTGAATGATACAAATTACCGACCCTGCCAACAAGTTTGCGCCGAGCACCATCGTCTTATTGGTTGGCGACACGCTCAAGCGTGCACCTTTTGCGGACAAGTTCGCTTCGTCATTCTTCGTCAATTCTATGCCAATCAGTGACGCGTAAAACGCCGACATTGCCATCAATGTGAAGAAATAATTTACCGTCATGTCGACATGCTCGGTATTATCGTCCTTCACAAAATCTTCCGTTAGAATCTTGTTGAAGCCATCTTCGCGCATTAAATATTCTGGGTTAGTTTGAGCAATTGCTGCCGCGGTTGTATTTAGCTCTGCGTATTGGTCGAGCGCATTTTTAATCAAAGTTTGCGCGATGTTGTTTTCTTTAATAAATAGCAGCGCTTTATTGTCTTTGAAGTCGATATAGCTCTGCACTTCGTCGTTTTCGAGTTTCTGCTTTGCTTCGTCTAAACTCATGAACGAAATCTCGAAACTTTCGTGCTTGTCTAGTTCGCTAAAGAACGTCCGCCATTCACTGTCTTCCGCAAGCGACTCTTCTGCGACTGCAACTTTGGATGGTGCGGTTTCGCGCATTTCGTTGAAGTTGCCAAATGCCGCATTGAAGAGAATCGCCATAATAAACGGAAACGCCAACACCCAAAACAGCGTCGTTTTATTTCGCAGCAATACTTTCAGCTTAGTTTTAAAAACATGCCAAAACATTAGTCGCGTAGCTCCTTGCCGGTGAGTTCGAGGAAGACGTCATTTAGGCTCGGCAGTTCCGAGAAAATGCGATCGTATTTGAGCTCGTTTTTCTTGAGTAAATCAATTACGGCTGGCAACTTTTCTTTGCCGCGCGCAAACGTTAACGACAATTTCCCGTCATCGTATTTTGCATTTAGCAAATTCGGCATTTTTTCGAATTCTGCCAAATACTTTTTGTCGAGTTTTGGCATTTCAACCACGATACGCTCACCCATGGTCGTCATTTCTTTGAGCGATTCTTTTGTGCCTTTCGCGATAATTTTGCCTTTGTCTAAAATCACGATGCGGTCGCAAATTTGCTCGACTTCTTCCATGTAATGAGATGTATAGACAATCGTTGCGCCGGCTTTATTAAGTTTGACAATGCCTTCCAAAATTGCATTGCGGCTCTGCGGATCTACGGCCACAGTTGGCTCATCCAAGAAAATCAATTTTGGTTTATGTGCGATGCCGCAGGCAATATTTAAACGCCTGAGTAAACCTCCGGAAAGCTGTTTCGGACGGAATTTCTTGAAATCTTCCAGTGCCGTCAATTTAATGGCATCTTCGACATATTTTTTGCGGGTTTCTTTATCGCGAATATATAAACCGCAAAAATAATCAATATTATCGTAAACGCTTAGCTCGTTAAAAACCGCCACATCCTGAAAAACGACGCCAATTTTTTTCTTTAATTCATAATTATCCGGCGACATAGTTTCGCCAAAAATTTTAATATCACCCTTTTGGTATTTTAAAATGGAAAGAATGCAATTAATCGTGGTACTTTTGCCACTTCCGTTTGGCCCCAGTAGACCAAAAATGCGGCTTTTTTCAACATAAATCGATAAATCGTCGACCGCCTTAAATTTGCCGTACGATTTCGTCAGGCCTTCAACCTCTATAACTTTTTCCATACTTTTATTTTACCAGATATGGCGCCGGGCGACATCATTGTATGGAGCTCGATGAATCGACAAGCGTCGCCGCTAGAAAACTTAGCGACTTCGAAAAACGACAGCGAATTTTGTCGTGCG
>OCVV012838018.1_pt1 | contig 17827 bp, 18 predicted proteins | sample 1539721 | NCBI WGS metagenome assembly OCVV01 (sample SAMN02144230, study PRJEB22623) | gut metagenome | biome: sheep rumen | host: Ovis aries | place: New Zealand | reverse complement strand
AAAGATAATTATCAAATAAATTATTATTTTCATTTAAAACATATTTATCACTTAATACATTATGATTAAATAATCCAACATTTATTTTTAAATTATTTAATTTTAATATAGCTTTTTCTTTAGTAGATGAATCCATCCATTCAAGTTTATTAATATTATCAATATAGTATTTAATTATTTCATCAATTAATTCAGTTATTTCATTTTCATCTTTTTTACTAAAGTTTTTATTTGCATATTCTTCTTCAACTAAATCATTAAATATACTAATAATAGTATCTCTTGTAATTTTATCTAAATCATAATCATCTTCACTACCTAAATCTTTTGCTAAATCATATTGCAATTTTAAATAATCTTCAGATAAAACATCAGAAAAACTTTCAAGTATTCTACATATAAAATAGTTTTTTAATAAATCTAAATTGTTATTATTTAAATAACTATTAAAAGCTTTATAATTTTCAATATCTACAATACTATAAGTTTGATTATTTAAACCTCTCATGCTTAAATATTTATCAATATTTATATTAGTATATATATTTTGCAAATCATCTTTATCAATAATATTGTAATAAGAAATCATATCAATATAATCATCAGACTTTTTAGACTTAGATGAAATATCTATTTTCATTTCTAATATATTATTAGCTATTTTTCTAGCTTCTTTTTCTTCATATCCATATAATTTTAATATTCTATTTACGTATTTTTGAATAATAGCTTCATAACTATCAAAATCACTATTTGAATATACAGTAGGATCAGAATCAAAATCAAATGATATTGGATAAAAATATACTATATATTTACTAGAATCTTTAAAATCTTTAGATATTTTTGAATTAGTTAATAAAAATAATTTAAGATCTTTTTCAACTATAAATATTTCATTAATTAATTCATTTATATTCTTAGAATTATTAATACCATCAATATACTTTTTAAGTGGTTTTATACCTAGTTTATTTCTAGTATTCATATCTTTATAATTATTATATATTATTTTAATATTTTTATTATCTGATGCGATTAATTCATCAGCAATTTTATCTATTTCTTCATCAACTTCATCTTGATATTTTTCAACCATACTCCATCCAGTTGAATTTTCTTCAATTGGATTTTTTTCTATATAATCATGATTAATATAGTCATAATAATCATTTATATAGTTCTTACTTTGCATTCTAGAGTATATTTTAGGTCCAAATAACGAAGATAATATTAATAAAGCTGCTATTACTTTAATTATATTTTTCTTCATAAAAATCACCCAAATAATGTTTTCTCAGACTTATATTGTTTTGAAATATATATAATTATTATAACTATATAAATTATTGTACTAATAAGCATTGCTAATAATGATGATAATGTAAAATCACCAGTTAATACTCTATTTAATGCTAAACCACAGTTTGCAAGAGGAATAATATCAAATAATTTACTATCCATATCAAGTAATTCTAAGAACATTGGAATCATTGAAATAAAAGATAATCCTTGTAATGCACTTTGAGCTTCTTTATATGATTTTGTATTTCCTGCTAAAGCCATTGCTATACCAGCAGATAATAATGAAGATATTATTATAATAAATACTGTCATAAGAATAGATGTTGCAGAAAAATTAGTACTAAAGTCTTCAAATGCTACAAATAACATCTTTCCTATTGATAAAGCTGGAACTAATAGTAATAGTGCAGCTAATCCTAAGATAATACCACAAGCTGCTATTGCTAGGTATTTACCAGTTATTATTTCACTACTTTTAATTGGAAAAGTAAGCAATGTTTCAAGTGTACCTCTTTCTTTTTCACCAGCAGTTGCATCAGTAGCAACAGTAGATGTACTTATAACTATTATCATAAGAATATATGTAATAGATATGCTAAGTAACATCATTAAAATAGCATCTTTTCCTTCTTCACCAAGTGTTTCAGATTCAACAATTATATTTTTAAATACTTTATCAGGATCAATATCTTGACTTACAATATAATTATTAGCAATATTTTCATTATAAGCAGTTAAATAAGCATTTACATATGAATATATCATAGTACCAGTATTTGATGACATATCACTATATATCGTATATGTTTTATCATCTTTTATTACATATCCATCAATTTCATCATTTTTATATGCTTTATCTAATGCTTCTTTATCAGCATAGTATTTAAAGTCTAATTCACCAACTTCATTAATAATAGTCTTTTCAGTATTACTAATTTCATAGTTAGCACCTATTATATAATTTGAATCTTCCATTACATCAAACATAAATCCCATAAGTAAAACATAGAAAGGAATTATAAATGGAAGCATAATAAGTGTTACTAATGATTTTTTATCACGAAAAATACCTCTTAATTCTTTAAAAATAGTGGTTTTAATATTACTCCATTTCATTATTATCACCTCCTATTAAAGATAAGAAAGCATCTCTAATATTTGAAGTTTTAGTTTCTTTTTCAATTTGTTTAGGAGTACCTTCTGCAATAATTTTACCTTTATTAATTAATACAACTCTATCACATATATTTTCTGCTTCTTCCATATAATGTGTAGAATAAATAATACATTTATTTTTCTTCTTTTCTTCTTTAATAAAATCTAATATTACTTGACTAGAAATAATATCAAGTCCGCTAGTAGCTTCATCCATAATATAGTAATGTGGATCATGTATTATGCATCTAGCAACTCCTACTCTTTGAGTTTGACCTGTAGATAAACTACCTATTCTTTGATTTTTGAATGATTCCATATCAAATCTCTTAATAATTTCTTCTAATCTTTTATTAAAAGTCTTCTTATCAACTTCATAATAATCAGCGCACATCTTTAATAATTCTACAGCAGATATATCTTTATATAATTTAGTATTACCAGATAAAAATGCTATCTTTTTCTTTATTTCTATATCATTTTTATCATATGTTTTTTCATCAATTATTACTTCACCTTTAGTAGGTTTCATAATTCCAGCTATTATCCTAAGTAATGTTGTTTTACCAGCTCCATTAGGCCCTAATATACCTAATATTTCACCATCTTTAGCTTTAATTGAAATATCATCATCAGCCAAAAATTTAATTTTTTTCTTATTACTATCTAATTTAGTAAATTCTTTAGAAACATTATTAATTTCAATCATACTTACTCCTATTATTTTATCCTAGATAAGTATAACAAAAAAAAGTAAGGATTACTAGTCCTTACACATTTCATCACTTACATGATTCTTTATATAATTCTTTATCATCATCGTCATAATTATTTATATTAAATACATTTTTACTAGATACTGTTTCTTCTCCAAATTTTCCATTACTAAATTTAGTAGTTATAACTGCATTATCATATAATGTTCCTTTTTTAGATGCTTTACAGAAATGTTCTTCTTCCTCTTCTCCTGAACAATCACCAATTACAGAATAAATATTGAAACTATATGTTACTTCTAACTGTTTATCATTTTCATTATATTTATAACTTGCTAATTGCATTTGACCAACATACCATTTATTATCATCATCTGTATTCTTCCATTTTGATAAATCTTCTATAGAAATACTACCTGATTTAAATAAAATATTTCCATTATAATCAAATATAAACAAATCATTATGATCAGGCCCACATGTTGCTACATAGTTTGCCTTAATAGCAATAAAATCATTATATTTTTTAATTTCTGAAATTTCAGAAATAAATCCAATATCATCTATTACATCTTTATCTTTTATTTTAAATGATACTACTTCGTTACCATATTCATCTTCTTCATCATAATAATATGTATAAACATAATCTTTATCTTTTTTAGTTAATAACTCTCTTTCTTCTTCGTTATCTTCATCATTTATAATTTCACTTTCATTAGAAGGTTCATCATTCACTTCAGTAGATATAGTTGATGTAGAATTAGTCTGATCATCATCAACATAATTCATTGTAGTATTAGTTGTCTCATTGCTATTAGTAGCGCTATTATCATCGTTTTTATTTAAAACAATATATCCAATAACACATGCACTACAACATACTATAAGAAGAATAATAACAAATACTATTACTCCTGATTTTTTGCCACCATCATTTTGATTCATTTCAATATTTTGATTATTTTCCATATATTTCACCACTATTATTTTAACAAAAAAGTAGAAATAAATTAAACTTCTACTTTTATTTTACATTTTTATTGTAATATTTATTATAAAATTCTTCTCTAAATTCTAATAAATCATCTTTTTCAATATGTTCTCTAATATCTTCCATTAACTTAGTTAAAAATCTTATATTATGAATAGATATTAATCTTTGACCAAATGATTCATCAGCAACAATTAGATGTCTTATATATGCTTTTGTATAATGTTTGCATGTATAACAATCACAATCACTTTCAATTGGAGTAAAGTCTCTTGCATATTTAGCATTTCTAATGTTCATTCTACCATTTCTAGTATGAGCATTGCCATGTCTTGCAAGTCTTGTTGGAGATACACAGTCAAATATATCAATACCTCTTATTACTCCATCAATTAGATCAATTGGTTCACCTACACCCATTAGATATCTTATTTTATTTTCAGGTAACCATTTAGTAGCATATTCAATCATTTTAAGTTTAGTTTCTGGATCTTCTCCAACACTTATACCACCAACACTATAACCATCAAAATCAAGTTTAGATGTTTCAATAGCAGACCATTTTCTTAGATCTTCAAATTCTCCACCTTGAACAATACCAAATTGAGCTTGAACATCTCTTTTTTTATTAGCATCCATACTTCTCTTAGCCCATCTAAGAGTTCTCTCAACACTATTTTTCATATATTCATGAGTGACAGGATATGGAGGACATTCATCAAAACTCATAATTATATCAGAACCTAATTTATTTTGTATTTCAATGCTTTTTTCAGGCGTTAAAAATAACTTTCTTCCATCAATATGGCTTTTAAATTTAACTCCATCTTCACTAATATCTTTTGGTTTAGCTAAGCTAAATACTTGAAATCCACCGCAATCAGTAAGAATAGGTCCATTTTTATATTGCATGAACTCATGTAATCCACCAGCTTCATCTACAATATCTTCTCCAGGTCTTAACCATAAGTGATATGTATTTGAAAGAATTATATCTGCTCCAGCATCTTTTAATTCTTCAGGACTAAGTGTTTTAACTGTAGCTTGTGTTCCAACTGGCATGAACATTGGTGTTTTATGTTTCCCCCATTTAGTTTCAAATTCACCAAGTCTTCCTCCACAAGAGCAAGTTTTTTTAAGTTTAAATTTTAAATCCATTATTTAACCTCCTCATCAGTTAAGAACATAGCATCTCCAAATGAGAAAAACTTATATTTTTCATTTTGTGCATGTTTATATGCATTCATGATAATATCTACACTAGAGAATGCACTTACTAGCATAACTAAAGTACTTTTTGGTAAATGAAAATTTGTTATTAATGCATCTGCACTTTTAAATTTATATGGTGGATATATAAATATACCTGTTTCTTCAACTGTACTTTTAAACTTATTATATTTTGATATATTTGCTTCTAATGTTCTTAGTGATGTTGTTCCTACACATATAATTCTTCTATTTTCTTCTTTAGCTTTATTAAGTTTGTTTGCTACATCATCACTTATATCATATAGTTCTTTATGCATGTCATGTTTAGTAATATCATTTTCAACAACAGGTCTAAATGTTCCTAAACCAACATTTAGTGTAACATAAAGTATTTCTATACCTTTATCTTTTAGTTTTTCTAAAAGTTCATTAGTAAAATGAAGTCCAGCTGTTGGAGCAGCAGCACTACCTATATTTTTAGCATAAACTGTATTATATCTATCATTATCTTTTAATTTTTCATGAATATATGGTGGTAATGGCATAGCACCAATACTATTTAAATGTTCAACAAATATACCTTTATAATCAAATTTAACATGTGTTATTCCATCATTTAATACTTCTAGTACTTCGCATTCAAAATCGTCTTCAAAATGAATTCTAGTTCCTATTTTAACTCTCTTTTGAGGTCTAACTAAACATTCCCAAATATCACTTTCTATTTCTTTCAATAATAAAACTTCAATCTTGGCATTAGTGTCAATTTTATAACCAATTATTCTACTAGGTAATACTTTAGTATTATTAAGTACTAAAACATCACCTTTATGTAAATAATCAATAATATTATAAAAATGTTCATCTTTAAAATTACCATTATTTTTATTTACAACTAATAATTTAGAATGATCTCTTTCTTTAATAGGAGTTTGTGCTATTAAAGATTCATCTAAATCATAATCATAAGTATTTATATCTTTATAATTCATAAAACTACTAGGAAAACAGCCTAGTGTCTCACCTTCCTTTGCATGTAGATTATATCATATAAAAAGAACTATTAAAAGTTCTATTTAAATGTATCATTGATAATTCCAACTAATGTATCATTATCACGATATCCTACTTCTTCTTTTATTACTTTTCCATCTTTAATAAATAGAAGTGTTGGAATACTCATAACCTTATATTGATCAGCAAGTTCATTAAAGTTATCAATATTTACTTTAATAATATCAGTTTTATCTTTAACAGATTCTTCTATTTCTTCTAAAACAGGTCCCATCATCTTACATGGTCCACACCATTCAGCATAAAAATCAACTAAATGATTGCCCTTACTAATTAAATCATTAAAATTTTCTTTATCCAAATGTATCATTATATTTTTCCTTTCTCTTTTAAATATTTAACGTTTTCGTCTGATATTATATCATATTTAATAAATATTTTAATCATTTCTTCATTCATTTTAGATTTATCATTTATATATGCTTTACTAGTAGTATGTATTTCTTCAATAGCAGTTCTAATTTTGTTAGTTGAATTTGACATAACAGGAGTGTTTTCCAAAATAATACTAGATAATTTAGATCCTTCAATACCAGATACATTAATAAATGGTTGATTTACAATAAGTAATATTACAAATACAATAATATATCCTTCAATAAAACCTATTATTGCTCCTCCTATTTTAGAAAATAATCCAAGTATTATAGTTGCCTTTAATATTTTTTCAATAATACCGCTTATTTTAAGTAAGATAGCAAGTATTATTGAAAGTATTGCAAATACTGCTAAGAAAGATATTAATTCATATAATAAAATATTTAAAATACTTACATCTTTAAATAAACCTTTAAATCCAAAAAATGGAAGGTTTTTATATAAGAATGTTGCTACTGGTACTCTAAATATCCAAGCAAGTACTACAATAGCTACTAATCCAACAAGTAAAACTGTTTCTTTAATTAAACCTCTTCTAATACCACCAAGTATTGAAACAAGAAGTAAAACAATAATTACAGCATCTAATATGTTCATTCTTCTTCACTTTCTTTCTCTATAAGCTCAGCTAAAACATATGGACTATTTATACTTCCATCTCCACTTAATACTTTAGTATCTTTTTTAATTCCTATAACAGGTCTTACATAGTACAAACCTGATACTTTTCCTGGCACTACTCTATTTTTAGAAACAATGAAATTATATGCATCTTGTCCATTAAAATATGCCGGTGTCATAGTATAGAAATCACTATTATTATATAAATAATTATTAGTATTTATTGTTTTAAAATTACTAACTTTTGTATTCTTATTAGGAACAAATCCTGCATAAAATAACTCTTCAGCAGTAATTAATCCAATAGAATAATTAAGCTTATTATTACCTTTTTCATTATTAACTGAAAATCTATCATTTAAATTACAATCAAATTCTATTTTATTTTTATCTTCATTAATAAAATAATTATTAGTTAATTCATAACCAGTATTTAAATTACTATAACCAGAATCGTTATACAAAACACCATTATATTTAAATACATTAGTTCTTCTATTATTACAATAGATAGTAGTTTTATCTATTAAATTCTCATATTCCTTAATATTATTGTTATACCATACATCTAAATATTTTTTTATATCACTTGAATTATTATTCTCATGCTCTTTTTCATAATTATCACTACTTACATTACCATACATATATCCTACATAAGCATTATAATTAGAAAAACTATTATAAGCTATTTTTTCATCATAATCATCAGTACATGTCCCATTACTAAATCTTCCATTATATATTAATTTAATTCCATAATTTTCACTTGTTCTAATAATTTTATAACACATATCACCAATTAGAACATTATTATTTAAATTATTACTTCCTCTATAAAAATATACTTTATTTCCATCAATAGCATTATTAGTAAAATATACACCATCTTTATTATTTTTATAATTATCTGATTCAGTAGATTCTGGATTTGAAGTAATTATTTTCTCTAATAAAGTTCCTTCATCATAAACATATTTACCAGCATTAATGTTTTTAGATGCTATTACATTTATATTTGAAGAAAATGTTTTATTCATATTATCATTTTGATCTTCATCAGTTTTTAAAAAATTAATAGTTAATTCATAAGTATGCTTTTCACCAACAGGAATTTCAATATTTGATGCAAGTGAAACATCACTACTTGGAACAATCTTATCATATATAGCAATTCCATTATTTGATTTTAATGTATAAACCAAATCAGATTTATTTTCAAAATCATTTACAACATTTTCAAGTATTAAATCATAATAAGCTATTCCTTCACTTGTATTTTCTATATAAAATGTTTTTTCTATTTTTTGACCAGTATATGCATTAACCATAGATACATTACTAGTATCTACATACGTTACTTCTACATTCTTATCATAAACTTTAATATCTATAGGTCCTTCTTCTTCATCAGATAAATCAACTGTTAAATATGCATATGTGGACATACCAAAAACTAGTACACAAAGTACTATTCCAATATAAGCAAATAATATAAAATATCTATTTTTTAACATATTCACCTACTTTTATACTAAAATAATTATATAATTTTAATATGTTTTTTTCAATATAATTTGAAAATATGACATATTTTTGATAAAATATCTATGGAGGAAAAGAATATGGTAAACCAATGTGATATTTTAGATGAAAAAGAAAAAATTTTAAGAGAAAAAAGTATTCCTGTTACTTTCCCCCTATCTAGTGAGGATATCTCTTTAATTAATGAAATGATTATGTATCTAAGACTTAGTCAAGATGAAGAATATGCTGAGAAAAACAATATTCGTGCTGGTATGGGATTATCTGCTGTTCAATTAGGAGTTAAAAAAAGATATTTTGTTATTTCATATAAGAATGAAGATGGAACTTTTGAAGAATATAAAGTTGTTAATCCTAAAATTGTATCTAACTCTGAAGAAATGATTTTTGTTGAAGAAGGAGAAGGATGTCTAAGCATAAATAGATATGTTGAAGGAATCGTTCCTAGATATGCAAGAATTACTGTAGAGTTCTATGATGAATTTGGAAATAAACAAACTAAAAGAGTTCGTGAAGAAATAGCTGTTGCATTTCAACATGAAATTGATCATTTAAATGGCATACTTTTTGTAGATAGAATTGATAAAAATGATCCTTACAAAAATAAAGATAAAATGAGAGCAATTTAAAAGTAAACTTATAAATATTTGTTTACTTTTTTTTATTATTATCTTATAATATTTAATATAGGGAGAAGATGAAATGACAGCAGTAAATAAAAAGAGGTTATTAATTTGGGGGTTCTTATTTGTATTATTATTAGGATTAGGAGGCGGAGGTTTTGCTTTAAGCCGATTTATGGGTTATGGTGATGCTGGTAAAGTTAGAACAATCGTAACACCATATATTGATAGATTTAATGCTCTGAATAAAGTTAGAGAAATCAATCAAGATGAAAAAAAATCTATTAAAGCTTCATTTATAGATGAAGGAATCCTAGTAAATTATAAAAATGATAAAATTAAATCTGATCTAAAATTTATTTTAGTACAAAAAGATGAATTAGAATATTTAGAAGCTTCATATAATAGTAGCGAATCAAATCCAGAAACAATAGTTAAATTAATGATTGATGCTGTTGGAGTTAAAAATGGTACTATTGAAGGAAAAATATTTGATACATTTGGTTATAGTGATTTAATGAACACTACCCTAGCTGAAGGTGTATTTATTAAACCAACAACTTCTGGTGTTAAAGTACAAATTAATTTACATGCTAATATATTAAATAATGCATCTAGTAGTAGTGATACTCCTACTGATGAAACAAATTATGTAATAATTGAAGATTATTCAAAAGAATTTACATCTTATGCAACATTTACAGCGCCATCTAAATTTAGTAATACTAACTCTGGTTATGTATTAAGTACTGATAATGATACTTGTAAAGCTAAATTTAGTATAGTTTCTCCAGAATCTGCTGGAAGCAATTCACAAGGATTAGCAATAGATGTAGCAAATGTTATAGCTAAAGGCGAAAGTACTTCTACTTCACCTGAAACAGTAAATGGAATTACATGGAATAAAGTTTCTTATCCAAGTGTAACTGGTGGCAAAACAACTAGATACTTAGCTGATGAAAGCGGAGTTATATTATCATTTGAATTCTCAAATCAATATGGTACTACTGAATGTGATGAATATCAAAATAGCTTCCTAAATAGTATTAAAATTAAAGAATAAGTAAAATAAAAAGTTCTCATAATTGAGAACTTTTTTAATTGTCATCTAATTTAACACTAACAATTTTACTTACCCCAGATTCTTGCATTGTAATACCATATAATTTATCCAAGAACTCCATTGTTTTCTTTTTATGTGTTATTACAAGTAACTGAGTTTTGTTTTTATAATTTTGTAAATATTCACCAAATATAGTAGCATTTGCTTCATCTAAAGCAGATTCAACTTCATCTAGTATTACAAATGGAACATGCTCTAAATTCATTATTGAGAATAATAAACTAATCGCAGTCATAGTTCGCTCACCACCAGATAATAAACTAAGTGGTTTTTGATTCTTTCCAGGAGGTACTGCTATTATATCAATACCTGTTTCAAGAACATTATTCTTATCAGTCATTTCTAAATGAGCGTTACCACCTTTAAATAATGTTTTAAATACTTTATTAAACTCTATATTAATATTATTAAATGTCTCTACAAACTTATCTTTCATGACATTATCCATATCATCAATAATTTTTAATAAATCATTTTCACTATTTTCAAGATCAGATTTTTGTTTAGATAAGAATGTTACACGTTTAGATATTCTTTCATATTCATCTATACTTCCAAGATTAACTTCACCAAGAGATTTAATCTTTCTTCTTAATGAATTAACTTCATTTCTAGCTTCATTCTCATCTATTTCAAGAATATATTCATTTTTAGCTCTTTCATAGCCAAGTGAATATTCTTCACTCAATCTAGTAAGTAAACTATCTAAATTCATATTTAATTTAGTAATATCAATTTCTAAACTATTTATTTCATTAGTTAAGCTATTTTGCTTATTATTCATTTTCTTAATAGATGCTGATATTTCATTTAAATTATCATTCAAACTATTTTTATTTTTATTTAATACTTCTAATTCTTTTTCAAGTTTATCTTTCTTTTGTTCATGATTGTAATAGTCTTTTAATACACTATCTAACTCTTTATCTAGGCTATTTTCACTTAAATTATTTATTTCATCAATAACCATATCATGTTCATGAGCTGTACTTTGTTCTTGAGTAAGTTTATTATTTAATGTCTCTGTTGTCTTAACTATTTCAATATTTAAATTATATATCTTATCTTTAACTATATTTAATGATGTTTCATTTTCTTTTAATAAATTAGTATTATCATTTATTTCATCATTAATAGAGCTAATGCTATTCTTTAAACGATCTAATTCATATTTATCACTTATATAAGAACTAGATTTTTTATAACTACCTCCACTCATTATACCGCCAGTATGAATTACATCACCATCAAGAGTAATAACTCTATATTTATGATTAATTTTCTTACTAATTCTAGTAGCATTATCAATATTATCACAAACTATAATATTACCTAATTGATTCATTATAATATTATAGAATTTAGTATCATAAGTAACTAAATCACTAGCTACTCCTACAAAACCAATAATATTTTTTAAATCTTTTAATATATCTGGTTCAATACTTCTAGGTTTAATAACATTTAATGGGAAAAATGTAGCTCTACCAAGATTTTTTCTCTTTAAATATTCAATAGCTTCTTTAGCACAAACTTCATCTTCAGTAATAATATTATTTGAAGAAGAAGCAAGAGCTGTATCTAACATTATTACATATTCATCTTTAGTATCAATAACATTACCTAAAATATCATAAATACCTCTTAAAGTAGCATTACCTACAATATTTTTAACAGAGAAAGGTATTTTATTTAAACTAGATAAATTGTTTTCTAAAATATCTATTTTATTTCTAATATCAAGTAATTTCTTATTAGATTTATTAACTTCTAAAGTTAAAGTTTCTCTTTTAATATTTAATGTATTATATTCACTAGTTAGACTAGTAAGTTTATTGCTTAATTCTTGTTTACTATTTTTAAGATTATTTACATCAATATTAATAGAAGATAATAAATTATTTAAAGTTGCTTCTTTTTCTTTAAGACCAATTAATTTGTTCTTAACTTCATTACTCTCTTTATCATATTTATTTCTTTCAGTAAGTAATGTTTTCTTATTGCTTAAAGATATTAAACTTTCATTAATAGCAAATATCTCACTACTAGTTTTACTTATCTTTTCATCTAAACCTAGTATTTCTAACTTTATCTTTTCTACTTCTGTATCATCATTAGTTGAAGAAGATACTATTTCAGATAATTCCTCTTCTAATTTAACTTTCTTATTTTTCTTTACTTCTACTTCATCACTAAAAGTAGTAATATCTTTAGCTATTAAAGCAATCTCTATACTTTCTAATTTACCTTTAGCTTCTTTATATTCCCTAGCTCTTTTAGCACTTTCTTCTAATGGAACTAAGTTTTCAGAGTTTTCATCAATTATTAAATTAATTCTTTCAATATTTTCATGTGTTTTAGCAAGTTTAGATAAACTCTCTTCTTTTCTCTTCTTATATTTTAAAACACCTGCAGCATCTTCGAATATAACTCTTCTTTCTTCAGGCTTTTCACTTAATATTTGATCAATTTTATTTTGAGGAATAATATTAAATGATTCTTTACTACCTCTTGTATCTAAAAGAAGATTTGAAATATCTTTTAATCTACATTTTTCATTATTAATAGAATATTCATTTTCACCAGTCTTATAAACTGTTCTTTTAATTTCAACTTCATTAAAATCAATATTTAATAATCTATCGCTATTATCAAAAACAATAGCAACACTAGCATAATTTGATGGTTGTCTAGATGAAGAACCATTAAAAATAACGTCAGTCATATTATTAGACCCACGAAGAGCTTTAATGCTTTGTTCACCTAAAACCCATTTAACAGCATCAACTATATTACTTTTACCACTACCATTTGGTCCTACTATACCTGTAAATGTAGGATCTAATTCTATAGTCATTTTATCTGCAAATGATTTAAATCCATTAATTTTAATTGCCTTAATATACATTGTATCACCTATTTTTCTATTAATAATATCCTAATTCTTTTAATAATTTATTAGAAGCATCTTTTTCACTTAATGGACATCTAATTATTAAAAGAGTTCTATTTATTTTTTGCCATTTTAAATATTTTTCAGATCCAACCAAAGTAGAACTATGATTACCTGGTTGAGGTTTAGATACTATTATATCAATATCTAAAATAGCCATAGGATGATTTTCTTTTTTTAATTCTTCTTTTAAAAAAGAAATTCTATCACTATATAAATTAAAGAATAATATTTCTATATTATCTTTTACAAATTTAGTTGCATTAATTATTTCATTAGTATAAGCATAATTTTTAGTAATATCAACCATACTAAAACCTAAGTTAGTTAATTTTAATTTTAATAATTCAGGATTAATTGTCTTTTTACTAGTACGCTTGTAAAGAAAAAATATTCCAATAACTAAAATTATAAATATAAATATATAAATTATTATATCCATATTTTCTGTCATTTTATTACCCATTACTACACATTTGTTTTAAATAATTATTTGCTTCTTTTGAATTAGCAGCATTACATTTCAAAAAAACTAATGTATCCTTATACTTTTTATATTTAATATAATTACCATTTTGAGTATATGATACAGTCATACTACCAGGAGTACTAGACATCATTGTATTTGACGTTTTTTCTTCTCCTGTGTTATATAATTCATCAATAAAGTCAATTGATGCATTTGGATATAATATAAATAAATGTATTTCTATATCATTTTTAACCCCTAAAAATGCACTTAAAACTGATTGTGTTTGACTAAATTTTTGCGTTACATCAGTTAATATAAATCCATTTTGAACTAAAGTATTTTTAGCATATTCAGGGTTAGAAATTCCTTTGTTACTTTTAATAATTAGTACAATAATAAAAACTATAACTGAAGCCATGAATATAAAGCTAAAAATAGCAATTGATATTGGAAACATAATATCAGAACTTTCTACACTCATTACTATCACATCCTATCATTGTTAATTATAACATATATATACAAAAAGATAAATCTTCAAATGACTTATCTTTCCATTTTTTTATCATGATTTAATGTAATATCTAAATATAATGTATCTTCAAGTGGAAGAGCATTAAATTCACATCTTCCTATATCACACATAAACATAAATGTATTAACTAAACTATCAGTTTTATTTTGACTAATTTGTTCACTCTTACCAACTACATGATCATACCAATATTTATCATAATTATATTTTCTAGATAAACTATTATATTCAAAAGTGACACCTCTTTCTTTTAGAAAATCCATATATTTTAATATATCATCATTCCAATTAAATTTAAAATTATCTTCAATACTTTTACTTAATAAGATATGATAATCATTAAGTAATACACGATACAAAGGTACTTTTATATGAGTAATACCTTTAGATTCTAACATATTCATAAACAATAATAACGAAACAGATAAATTAGGATGAATATTACTAATATGATTAGGAGACAAAGAGTTTATTTTATATAACTTTCTTTCAATTTTTTTATTTCTTGAACTATTCATTGGTTTTTGAATAGCTCCTATATAACAAACTTTTTCACCATTTTCTTCCTTAATATCATATAAAACATTAGCTAAATCATGATAGTTTTCTCCATCTGATAATTTGAATAAAGCTTGTCTAGTATTTTCATAATGATTACTTAAACACTCAGTTCTAAAGCTAACATTAATGCCATCATAATCACATAAATCAACTGCTTGTGGAGTATCAAATGTCATATCTTTTAAAAACATTAACTGATTAAATAAAAAACTTTCTACATTATCAAAATCATTAATATCCATTCTTAGCCATATTCTTCTAAGTAGAACTTGTGCTCTTGATCTAGCAGAACTTCTATGATGATAAACCTCATCTAATTTTAATGATTCATTTATTAAATCAGTAAGTAATGAAAAAAATAATTTTGCATTATGTACTTTAATTAAAAAACAATTCTCATCCCTACTATTAACACATTGCATATCCTTTTCATTAATACTAGGTGTCCAATAACCTTCTAGTTCAAATGGATTTTCCTTAACATCTTCTATTAAATCTAGTCCATCTTTTCCAAATAAAAAATCTACCCTAGGAACTTCATACTCATTTTGAATTTGTCCTAGCGTAGTTGATACGAAGAACTCAACAATTTCTTTAAATTCTACAGTATCATATTTTTCCATTAATTAGCCCTCTTTAAATAAGCCTCTTTAGCAGCTGCTTGTTCAGCTTCTTTTTTAGAACTACCCTTACCTACACCATAAACCAAATTATCTATTATAACTTCAACAGTAAATGTTTTATCATGAGCAGGTCCTTCTTCACTAATAAGTTTATATTCAACACTTTTTCTAACTGTTTGAACACTTTCTTGTAATAAACTTTTATAATCCATAAGAAAATCTTCTTCACGTTCAATATAAGGCACTATTAGATTATTAAATATTTTCTTTACTGTAGATAAACCACTCTCAAGATAAATAACTGCCATACATGCTTCAAATACATCAGCAATAATAGTTTTGTTTGCTTCTCCAACACTATTTCCTAAATAAATATAATCTTTAAGATTAATCTCTTTAGAGTATTCATATAAAGCGTTTTCACAAACATATAGGCTTCTTAATCTACTCATTTCACCTTCTGGTTTATTTGTTTTACTATATAAATAATCACTACAAACTATTTCAAGTACAGCATCACCTAAATATTCAAGTCTTTCATAAGACTCACCGCCATGTTCATTAGCATAACTGCTATGAGTTAAAGCAGTACCTAATAATTTTGTATTTTTAATAACAACACCATATTTTTTAAATATATTTTTCATAAAAATCACAAGATTATTATATCAAAAAAGAATAAATATTTATACCTATTTATTCTTTTTTACAGTTACCTTTCTTTAAATGCAATAAATGTATAGATATTAAATAACAAATAATCAAATAGTATAAAAGTACAATAATATGTTACATGCATATTTTCTACTACTCTACTACTAAATAATATTGCTATTATTACAATAAATATAAAGAATATTGCATATGATATTGGAAAAGTTAGATTATCTACTCTAATCTTCTTTTTCTTGATAATAAATACTAAATTTACTATAAAAAACAATACATTAAATATACTTAGAATCACTAGTAATAGCTGATGCATAATAAAGTCATAAAAATCATAAAAATAACCAGTTAAATTAAATGAGTTAATCTGACTATATATGGAAAAAATTATTAAAGCAAAAGTTAATATTGATTCAATTATATATAATTTTAAATACTTTTTATTCATAATTATTTACCTCTCTTAGTTTATCCATATATATTCTTAAAAGAGACATTTCATTTCTTTTTAATGATTGATATGATAGTTGAGTATTATTTAAATTTTCTTTTAATGTATTAGTACTAAAGGATAGCTCATATTGAAATAAATATGGATAAATATAATTATTACTTAAAATAGAGAAGTATAAATCAGCTATATTTTTTTGATCGTCTTCATTAATATTACACATTTCATTTCCGTTTTTAAAATCGTTAAATATATCTATATTTTTACCAAAAATATAGATAGTTTGTGGGCTATATTCTCCATTTAAAATACCATCTTGTATTTCATCAATAAAACTTTGAACAAATTTTTTGCAACTACTATTTTTATAGTTTGCCATTTGATCTTCATATATATTTAGTTCACTATATAAATCATCTGGATAAGTAAGACTTATTTCTTTAGCAGATATTAAATAAGTATTAATAGATAGAATAGCCACTAATAATATAAAGAATAATGAGAAATATAAAATGTATTCTTTTTTAATAGTAAACTTTATTTTTACTTTCATAAGACTCACCACCATGTTCATTAGCATAACTACTATGAGTTAAAGCATTACCTAATAATTTTGTATTTTTAATAACAACACCATATTTTTTAAATATATTTTTCATAACAATCACATCCAAATTATAACATATTTGTTATATTTATTCATTATAATTCTTATTCATTTGAACTAATCCAATACTTAAAATACTATTAATTGCTAACAATATATTAAATATTGTAAATATAATCATTCTAATAATAAATAATTCTGTATTAA
>OCVV011329532.1_pt1 | contig 17837 bp, 14 predicted proteins | sample 1539721 | NCBI WGS metagenome assembly OCVV01 (sample SAMN02144230, study PRJEB22623) | gut metagenome | biome: sheep rumen | host: Ovis aries | place: New Zealand | reverse complement strand
TTTACGCCCAACGGTGACGGACTGAACGACGAGTTCCGCGTGCAGTACCGCTCGCTGGCTGAGTTCCACTGCTGGGTATATAACCGCTGGGGCAAACTCGTATATGAATGGACCGACCCTGCCAAAGGTTGGGATGGTACCATCAACGGACGTCCGGCAACTGAAGGTGCGTACTTCTACGTTATCCGTGCCCGCGGTACGGATGCCGATCCTAAGCAAGGCTACACAACTAAGGCGGCATACAGGCGAGCACAACTCAACTCCGACAAGATGGTAGGTATCTACCAACTCTCCGGCGACATCAACCTCATTCGAGGCAAATAATGGCAGCAAACACACTGACATACGACCAGGTAATGTTGCAGCTCAGGCAGCAGCAGTACAAACCCGTGTACATCCTCTATGGCGATGAACCGTATTACATCGACAAGGTCACCGATTATATTGAGGACAACGTGCTCGACGAAGCCGGCAAGTCGTTCGACCAGGTGGTACTATACGGTCGTGATCTGGCGGAGGCAGGCATAGGTGAGGCTGTCATGCAGGCGCGAGGATTCGCCATGATGGGCGGCTACAAGGTGGTTATCGTGCGTGAGGCGCAGATGATCAAGAAGTGGCAGGCACTCGAGCAGTACATCGCAGCACCGCAACCGCAGTCGATACTCGTGATAGCCTGCAAAGGTGCAGCGCCCAAGGTACCGGCTTCACCGCATGTGGCACTCATGCAATCCACAGCACTGCGCGACTATCAGGTAGCAGGATGGATAACTCGTTACATCGAGAACTGGAACAAGCAACAGTCCACACAAGACAAAGCCGACCGCGTGACTATCGATCCTAAAGTAACACAGATCCTGGCAGATAACCTCGGCACGAACCTGCAGCAGATAGTGCTGTCGCTGGAGAAACTGGTGAACGGTCGCCCCGCAGGAGTTAACGTGATCGACGCGTCACTTGTGGAGAGAAACATTGGCATCAGCAAAGATTTCAACGGCTTTGAACTTCAGGACGCACTTATCAACGGCGATCCGGTCAAGGCAAACAGAATAGTCCGGTACTTCGCTTCATCGAAAGACCACCCTATTCAGAAAGAACTGCCGCTGCTGTTCGGGTTCTTTGCCAACCTAATGCTCTACCACTACCTGCCAAACAAAGGTGACGAACGTGCTGTGGCGGCAGCATTGAAGATCAATCCGTTCATTGTCAAGAACTACGCACGCGCAGCCAAACGGTTCTCGGCAGGCAAGACCTTCAGAATAGTCTCGTACTTCCGAGAGACCGATGCACGCAGCAAAGGTATAGGTACAGGTTCTGCCACCGAGCTTGACTTGTGGAAAGAACTAATCTACAAAATATTACACTAACCGCCAAAGGCCGGGTACAGACAATTGACAGCTGACAGCCAATGGCATATATTTAACCTGAGGGATAGATTTGAATGCTTGCAACCCTCTAATTAAATGCTAAAAACAATGAAACAATCATTTAATCAAAGCGTAAATAAGAATTACTTATTTACCTCCGAATCGGTGTCCGAGGGACACCCAGACAAAGTCGCTGACCAGATTAGCGACGCTATTCTTGACAATTTCCTTGCTCTTGATCCCAATGCCCATGTAGCCTGTGAGACGATGGTTACCACAGGGCAAGTGGTTGTGGCAGGCGAGGTCACTGCCAAACATTACATCGATCTGCCGGCTATCATCCGCCGGACTATCAATGATATAGGATATACCAAAGCAGCCTACAAGTTTGAGGCAGAAAGCTGCGGTATATTGCAGGCACTGCACGAGCAGAGCGCGGATATCAATATGGGCGTGAGTCGCAAGTCAAAAATGGCACAAGGTGCCGGCGATCAGGGAATGATGTTCGGTTACGCCTCCTCAGAGACCGACAACTTTATGCCACTCACCCTCGATCTGGCACATACGCTCGTATATACACTCGCGCGCATTCGCAAAGAAGGTAAGGAGATGACTTACCTCCGCCCGGACGCCAAGAGTCAGGTTACAATGGAGTACGACTCCAAGAACCGCCCTGTTCGTATCCGGACAATAGTGCTATCCACGCAGCATGACGAGTTCACTGCCGACGGACACAAAGTTACGCCCGAACTCATCAAGCAGGATGTTATTTCTACCCTACTGCCGCGAGTAGCCAAGCGTGATGTGCGCTATACGGCTCTGCTGGAGACGTTCCTCAATGACAGCAAGAACACCGAACTGCTGGTTAATCCGACAGGCAACTTCGTGATTGGCGGACCTTACGGCGATACCGGACTGACAGGACGCAAGATTATCGTGGATACCTACGGCGGACGCGGAGCACATGGTGGTGGAGCATTTTCGGGCAAAGATCCCTCGAAGGTGGACCGTTCGGCTGCATACGCAGCACGTTATATTGCCAAGAACATGGTGGCTGCCGGTGTGGCGGACGAGGTGCTCGTGCAAGTCAGTTACGCCATCGGCGTGGCTCAACCCGTGAGCCTGTATGTCAACACCTACGGCACTGCCAAAGTCAGCCTCAGCGATGCGGAGATTGCCAAACGTATAGGCAAATTGTTCGACCTGCGCCCGGCGGCAATCATCCGCGACCTCAAACTCACCCAACCGATGTACGAGGAGACGGCACGCTACGGGCACATGGGACGCACCAACGAGGTGGTAACCAAGTCGTTCATCGACTCCGATGGCAAGTCGTTCACACGCCAAGTCGAACTGTTCACGTGGGAGAAACTCGACCGCGTAGCCGACATACGCAAGGCATTCAAACTCTAAAAATGAAACAATGAGCAATTGTGAACATACAAAACAGTCTTGGCTTATAGCCGGTGCTGTGCTCCTGCTTGTGGCATTGGATCAGGCCTTGAAACTATATATCCGCACCCATTTTGCTTTGGGTGAGGCGCACGAGATTCTTCCGTTCTTCCAACTCTGTTTTGTGGAGAACAACGGAATGGCGTTCGGCATACAATGGCTGCCCAAGTGGTGCCTGACAGCGTTTCGGATAGTTATGGTGGGGATATTGAGTTGGTACATTCACTCGCTGCTCAGGCATAACGCACGCCCGTGGTATATCGCCATGGTTACGCTCATCACAGCCGGCGCGCTCGGCAATATCATCGATTGTGTGTGCTATGGTCGCCTGTTCGGCTATGAGACTTGGTTCTACGGTCGCGTGGTAGATATGCTGTACTTCCCGCTAATTCACAACGCCGCCGGCGAGACCTTGTTCTTCCGCCCTGTGTTCAATCTCGCCGACTCGTACATCACCGTGGCGGTATTTGCGATAATCCTGTTCTTCCGCAAAGACCTCAACGACAGTCTGGAGAAAAGATAACCCACCGTACACAAGACACAACACTCAATACACAATACACAACAAGAAACGGCTCGATCGAGCCGTTTCTTATTCCCTCACCGTCACATGGAAGCAGGACTGCTTGGCTTCGTACTTGACGTATATCTTTCCGGCCCTCTGGTGGTTGAGCAGCACCTGCCCGAGTACGAGTTTCAAGTTATCCTCATGCATGTAGTCGCGCGTACGTGTAACCTTGTCGTAGCCGAAGTATGCCAGATCGAACGTTGTTCCGTAGCAGTGGCAGCTTTGCGTAACGGAGTTGATGTTTCCGCTGCGTTGCAATTGGCGTATATCCTCCTGTGTGCGCAGAATAGATGTCACGCGGAACCTGTAATGCGGCAGGTTGTTGCGCCGCAGTATATCCGCCCATTCGTCGCCTATTGCGTCCAGTTCGCGCTTGGCGGATGGTATGAGATATGGCACAGAGTGTGTCAGTTCGTCCACTACGTAGTTGTCACACGTCTTTACCTCCACCAGTTGCTTGCGCATCTGCGCTGCGTCCGCGCGGTCCTTAGGCGGGCGCTTCAGACCTATACGGCTCGCCACAGCGTGCTGCTTCTGCTGCAGGTCATTGAACTTCTGCTTATAGTTGAACGTGCGTCCGGGATAGGCAACCATGTTGTCTTCCACTATCTCCTGCTCATGCTTTTCTCGTCCGTCACGGCTTTCGCTGCTGCAGCCATACGCAGTTACTACCAGCACGATTACTGCTATCAGATTGTATATATTTTTCACTTGTCTCGGTGTTTGGCCTTCTTCGGCTTTTCGTTGTTTATATATTGGATACTGACGATTGATTGCATTGCAATCGTTCGATAATTTACTGCAAAGTTACTAATTTTTTTTGTCTCTTGCAAGTCTTTTTGCAAAAAAAGCATTTTCCAAATAATTTTTCTTCAGGAAAGTTTGCAAATGTGCATTTTTTTTTGTATCTTTGTAGGCTGAATGCGTGCGCCTTGTGCGCAAGCGCTCCTGCGCGGGCGCAACACTAACAGCAAACATACTAACACGCACATAGATAACAACCCCTACACCCATGGACAAAATTATCAGTCGCTACCTCGCCGCCATACTTGTTTGCGGCATAATGCTCCACACATCGTGTACCGGTCATGACTCGGCATACAAAGCCGTATCCCTAACCGGTCAGGTCACCCATGTCCAGCCTATGACAGGCCTGGTGCTTTGGAACGATCTGGCTGCCGCGATGGATAGCACACACGGTGATTGCATAAGTCTGGAGTTTTCGTACGTTGAGCCCTGCCGCCTGGTGACAGGAAAAACCAACGGTGTTATATCCTACGATTGGACGTATCTGGACGACAAACTGTCAGCCGCAGCCTCACGCGGACATCAGATGATAGTGCGTTTTCCGCTCTGCTACCCTTCGAACCGCAGCAATTGTATCGGCAAACCCGGTGGCACGTATGTGCCGGATTATATTCGCCAACAACCTGACTACCGCGAGACGTACTCCGCCAACCCCGGTGGCGATGGTCCTACATGGTATCCCGATTGGAGCAACAGCGAACTGCAATGGTTTGTCAAGCAGTTCTACAGCGACCTGGCTGCGCGCTATAACAACGATCCGCGCATTGCGTTTGTAGAGGTTGGCTTCGGCCATTGGGCAGAGTACCACACTTACGGCACACCTGTTGCGTTCGGCACGAACTTCCCCACCTTGGCTTACCAGCGCGAGTTGTTCACTCATCTGTCACAGGTACTTTCTATCCCCTGGCTGACCAGCGTGGACGCAGGCGACAAGGTATATTCGGATGTATGCGTGCACCCCGCAACACGCGAGTTGGCGTTCGGACTGTTTGACGACACGTTCATGCATAGCCAGCACGACCTGAGTCAGGGTGACGGCTGGAACGAGCAATGCTGGCTGTGGAGCGGCATAGAGCGCTGGAAGAACGGCGTGTGCGGTGGAGAGATAAGTTACTACACGCGCGACGACCAGCATAACTTCCTTAACCCCGAAGGCATGTACGGCGTGACATGGGAGCAAGCTGCCGGCAAGTACCACATGACATTCGTTATCTGCAACAACGCGCCCGAAGGATCGTACTTCACGCAGCAACGTGTGACGGAGGCCGGTATTGCCGCAGGCTACAACTTCTGCATCACCGACTGTCGCTCCAACGGCACGAACAGCCGCATCACTGTTACCAACACCGGCATCGCTCCCATCTATCGCGATGCGTATGTGACTGTAGGCAGTATGCGCGCTCAAGAGTCGCTACGCGGACTGCTGCCCGGTGAGGAACAGACCGTAGAGATTTCCTCTGTCGCCACAGCCGATAACGTTCGTATAACATCCGACCATATTCTACCGTCGCAACAGATAGAGTTTGACGTCAATCTATCAGCACAATGATCTACCGCGAGACAAACAGGATGAGCGATCTGCTGACGCAGGACAGACGCGCCATGCAGATAGTCAACCGCTTCGGTATACCCATGGGCGTGGGCGACAAGACCATCGACACCGTGTGCCGGGAGCACGGCATACATACGCCTACGTTCCTCGCTATCGTCAACAACGGACAATCCGACCGACCGGCAACAGAGATTGATCTGCCCACGCTGCAGACTTATCTGAGAAATGCACATACGTACTTCCTGGAGTTTCTGTTGCCGCGCCTGCGCAGGCAACTGATAGAAGCCATTAACCCGACTGTGACGGATAACAAGATACCGTTGCTCATCGTGCGGTACTTCGACGAATATGTGCAAGAGATACGTATCCATATCCAGCACGAGAACGAAGGTATGATGGAGAATCATGCAACCGACGACAGGCATATTACCGAGAAGTTGCACGAACTGGTGAACCTGATTATCAAGTATTACCCGGCCCACTCCACCTACCCGTTCGCCAACGAACTAATGACTACCGTCCTGATGGGAGTATATCAGGCAGAGGAAGAACTGAAAACGCATTGCGCTATCGAGGACGACATACTCCGTCCGGCGCTGGAGAGAAGCCGGAAATCCGAAGTCGAAAGTCGAAACTCGAAAGCCGAAAGTCGAAACTCGAAAGCCAAAAGTCAGGACGAGCTCAGCGAACGCGAACAGGAAGTGTTGACGCTCGTGGTACAAGGACTGCTTAACAAGGAGATAGCCGACAGGCTACATCTGTCACTGCATACCGTGATTGCGCACCGCAAGAACATCTCCCGCAAACTGAATATCCACTCCACTGCCGGACTGACAATATACGCTATTGTCAATCATCTGATAGATATAGAGAGTGTGGAGTTTACCAATCTTTGAATCTCGAATTATGTTACGCAGAGTGCAGCAATACATACGTACCCAACAGTTACTCTCGCCGGCAGCGCGCGTGCTGGTGTGCGTGAGCGGCGGAGCAGACTCCGTGGCGTTACTGGATGTGTTGCAGCGCGGCGGATATGACTGCATTGTAGCGCATTGCAACTTCCACCTGCGTGGTGAAGAGAGCGACCGCGACGAGACTTTCGTGCGCCATATAGCCGCACAACGCGGCGTGGCACTGCACGTAGCATCGTTCGACACCACGACCTACGCCGCCGACCGCCACACCAGCATCGAGGTGGCGGCACGCGAACTGAGATACAGATGGTTTGAGCAACTGGCACGCGAGCAGCATTGTACTGCTATAGCCGTTGCCCATCACCAAAACGATCAGGCAGAGACCGTACTGCTGAACCTGCTGCGCGGCTCGGGACTGCGAGGTCTGGCAGGCATGCGCGCCAAAAGCGTCAACCCCGTGACAGGCAGCGAACCGATGATCATTCGTCCTTTGCTGTGCACGACACACGACTATATCATCCACTACCTGCGCGACATACGCCACCTCACATGGGTAGAAGATTCGACCAACGCCGACACCTCCATCCGCCGCAACGGTATACGAGCCTGGCTCAATATGCGCAGCAAAGGTGAGATTGAGAATATCTGCGCCACAGCCGATCACATGCAGGGTTACGCCGACATGCAAGATGGTCAGTTCACACGCGCACGGGCATTAGTCGAACTATACGAACAACTCAAGAACTATCAGCCCAAGGATATTGAGGCTATCTACGAAGCTATGCAACGCGGCGAAAGCGGCAAACGTTTTGCACTGAACGGTGCAACGGCTGTAGTGAAAAAACATGAATTGGAACTCCAAATATCATAATCATACATATATTGCAAATCAGTAAATCATCATGAAATATCATTTCGGAATAATAGGCAAACCGCTTAAGCACTCGCAGTCGAAACTGTTCTTCGACGCACGCTTTGCTGCCGACGGAATTGACGCAGACTATTCTATTCACGAACTGGACGCAATAGAAGATGTCGTGCCGCTGCTCGATCTGTTGAACGGTCTGAATGTCACTTCGCCTTACAAAGAGGTTATCATACCCTACCTGGACAGCATTGATCCTGTAGCACAAGAGATGGGTGCGGTCAACGTTGTGCACAACCATCGCGGTTATAATACCGATTGGATAGGCGTAACCGCTGCACTCAAGCCGTATCTTACCCCGGACGACAAGCACGTGCTGGTGTTGGGCTCGGGCGGAGCGGCAGGTGCTGTACGCTATGCGTTGCAGCACTTGGGCATGGATGTGAAGATTGTCAGCCGTACTGCCGGCAAAGGCGACATGACTTATGCCGACCTGACCGAACAGGTAATGAGCACCAACAGGATTATCGCCAACTGTACACCGTTGGGTATGTTCCCCAACGAAAGCGAGACGCCGGATATACCTTGGGATTTTGTTACCGACAAACATCTGCTGTTCGACTGTATCTACAACCCCGAACAAACGCTGTTCCTGCAACGCGGCAGACAGCAGGGCGCACACATCGTGAACGGCCGCGAAATGTTTCTTGCACAGGCAGAAGCAGCAATGAAAATATTTTTTCAAGAAGAATAAATGATTTTTGACAATAGAAAGGAGAAACATATATGAAGCGATTAACATGTTGGATCATGGCAGCAGCACTGTGCTGCGTTCCGTTTAGTAAGTCACAGGCGTTAACCCTGCCTGCCGATGAACCGGTGGTGGCGTACTATATGCCGCTCACGCAGTTGCTGTTCACCGTGGAGTACGACGAGATAGTCACCGAGGTCGGACCGTTCTACCAGTACTCTGCCCGCTATTTGGGTACCATGGATGTGCTCACCAAATCCGAGAAGCAGTTCGTGCTGAACAAGATCACGTTCCACCCCATTGCATCTGCCGACACGACACGCAGTTATATCCTGCAGGACAAATCGGGCAAAGCACAACTCGTCAGTCTGTCGCCCTACGGCACACTGACCGGTTACAACATTGAGCCGAAAACCGTCAACCGCAAGCCAAAAACCGGTAATGAGCGTTGCAAGACCGGCTGCGACAACCTCGTTGGCACTGAAACGACCCGCCTCATGCCACTGCTTGAGGAGCAACTAATGGCTTCCTCCACTGCCAAGATGGCGGAAGGTGCTGCCAAGCTGATCTACCGCATACGCGAGATGCGGTTGAACCTGCTGGCGGGTGATGTGGAGAAGTATCCTGCCGATGGCGATGCGCTGAAGCGCGTGCTGAACGAGATGGATAAACGCGAGCAGGAACTGACTGCCCTGTTCATCGGACGCAGAACGGTTACCCATCACATCCATCACGTGACCTATACGCCGGCAGCCAACGGCAAGAATACGGATAAGATCCTGCTGCGCTTCAGCAAGCATTTCGGTGTCGTGGCGAACGATGATCTAAGCGGCGAGCCGGTGAACATACAGATCAGCAAGGCTGCTCACCAACTGGTTACGCCCGACAAACCTGCCAAGTCCGGTGCACCTACCCTCTACTACAACCTGCCGGCAGGCAGCAACCTCACGGTCACGTACGGCGAGCAGGTGATGATCAATCATCCTGTCGAGGTGGCACAATGGGGGGTCAGCGTGCCCCTGAACAGTGCTCTGCTGGACGGAAAGACACGCATCACATTCAATCCGCTGACAGGGGCTATTGTTTCGATCGAGAAATAAATAGTCAAAAGTCAAAAGTCGAAAGTCGAAAGATAAAAGAGTAATCAATGAAGGATAGCAAACGAATATATTACTGGGGACTATTGGTCTTTTCATTTTTCAGTTTTCAGTTTTCTCCTCTCTATGCGCAGGAGATCAACTGCCATGTAACAGTCAACAGCGACAAGATAGAGGGCTCTAACAAGCAGGTGTTCGAAACGCTGCAAAAGTCCGTTGAGGATTATATCAACACCACCAAGTGGACGAACATGACCTTTGCCGACATGGAGCGCATCGAGTGCAACATGATGATTATCGTGAGCGGTGTGAGTGATAACGAATATACGTGCGAAATGACTCTACAGAGCCGTCGCCCCGTATATGGCACTTCATACACCACACCGGTGCTGAACATCCGCGACAAGTATTTCAACTTCACCTACCAGGAGTTCGACCGACTCGATTATCAGCAGTCCACCTTCACCACCAACCTCACCGCCATGCTGGCGTACTACTGCTATCTGGTTATCGGTTTCGATCTGGCTACGTACTCGCGTATGGGCGGACAGGGGTGCTTTGATGCGTGCGAGTCTATTGTGCAGACCTGCCAGAGCGCAAGTATGACCGAACATGAGCAGCAGGCGTGGCTCGCCTACGACCGCAGCAGCGGCAACAAGAACCGCTACGCTATCATATCCAATCTCAACGATGCGGCGTTCAAGCCCTTCCGCGAATATATCTACGAGTACCACCGCCTCGGGCTCGACCAGATGTCTGCCAACGTAGCCAACGGACGCGCACGTATTGCCGAAGGAATAGATGTGCTCGTCAAAGCTAACCAGGCACGACCCGCTACGTACATCGTAACGATCTTCCTGGACGCCAAAGCCGACGAACTGGCGGATATCTTCCACGGCGGCACCGACCGGGAGAAGAAAGATGTGTACGAAGCGCTCATGCGGATCGACCCTACACGCCAAAACACATACGACAGAATCAACGAGAAATAATGAGAGCTTTCGACTATCGACTTTCGACTATTGTCTTTCGACTTTCGACTATCGACTTTCGACTAATAGAATATTATGCTGAAACATTTAACCATACATAACTACGCCCTGATTGCGGATGTCGAACTTGAACTACAAGACGGTTTCACGGTTCTGACCGGCGAGACAGGTGCCGGCAAGAGTATCCTGCTCGGTGCACTGGCGCTGGTCATGGGTGCCAAAGCCGACACACGAACCATTACCGAGGGCGAAGACAAATGCGTGATCGAAGCAACCTTCGCGGAACATGACAGGGAGATTATTGTTAGGCGCGAATTGAGCCGCAACGGACGTTCACGCTCGTTCGTCAACGACGAGGTGGCAAGCATGACCGAACTCAAGGCGCTGAGCGAACGACTCATTGATATCCATAGCCAGCACCAGAACCTGCTCTTGGCAGACAGCGGCTTTCAGACCGATGTGGTGGACGCTATAGCCAAGAATGCTGACGAGCGCACGGCATATACCGCTGCCTACGAGCATTACCTCTCCGCCTCGGCTGCCCTCGACGACCTGCAGCGGCAAGCCGCACAGGCACAGCGAGACGCGGATTATATTCTCTTCCAACTCCGCCAACTCACCGAAGCCAACCTGCAGGACGGCGAGCAGGAAGAACTGGAGCAGGAGGAATATACCCTGTCACACGCTGAGGAGATCCGCAGCAGTCTGACGGAAGCCATTGATACTCTGAGTGGCGACAACCGCTCGGTGCTGCAAGCCCTGCATGCGCTGCACGTTGGCGACGCGTCGCAAGAGTTGCAGGAGCGCATAGAGAGCAGTTACATCGAGCTCAAGGATATAGCCGGCGAGGCGGAGCACCTGCTCGGGCGTCTGAATGCCGACCCGCAACGGTTGGAACAGGTGCAGGAGCGACTGATGCTCATCCAATCCCTGCTCCGTAAGTTCAGCTGCCGCACCGTGAGCGATCTGCTGGCGGAGCAGGCACGATTGGAGCAGCAGTCGCAGATGCTCGAGCATTTCGACGAGCAGATTGAGCGTCTGACCAAGGCGAAAGAGGAAGCGTTCCGTGCTATGGGCAAGGCTGCCGATGCGCTTACCAAGACGCGTCTGGCGGTCTGCAAGCCGATAGCCGAAAGACTCATAACCGACCTGAGCCAACTGGGCATAGCACACGCCAACATGCAGGTCAGCATCACCCCCGCAACGGATTATACGGCTACAGGTCATGATGTGGTGGACTTCCTGTTTGCCGCCAACCTCGGGCAGTCGCTGCAACGCGTAGCGGATGTGGCTTCAGGCGGCGAGGTGGCACGAATCATGCTGTCTATCAAGGCACTGACTGCCGATACCACGGCGCTGCCTACGATCATCTTCGATGAGATTGATACCGGTGTCAGCGGCAGCGTGGCTACGCGTATGGCGGATATACTCCGCCGTATGGGACAGAGCCGGCAGGTGATTGCTATCACCCATCTGCCGCAGATTGCAGCCTATGGCGAGCAGCATATCAAGGTCTATAAGCAGGATACGAACAAACGTACAGAAACGCACATTCGCCCGCTCACGCCGGAGGAACGTATCACAGAGATTGCTACGATGCTCAGCGGCAATACGCCTACCCCATCAGCAATCAAGAATGCCCACGAACTGATATCAGCCGCCACCCAAAAATCGTAAATCGTAAATAACCAAATCGTAAATCTCATGTCTCCATTAGCAGAACGGTTACGTCCACATACGTTAGATGAATATATCGGCCAGCAGCACCTGGTTGGTCAGGGTGCCGTGCTCCGGCAGATGATTGAGAGCGGTAATCTCTCGTCGTTCATCCTGTGGGGACCTCCGGGTGTGGGCAAGACCACCCTGGCAAAGATCATTGCCCACCAATTAGAGCGCCCGTTCTACACGCTGAGTGCTGTCACTTCGGGAGTGAAAGATGTACGCGACGTGATTGACAAGGCGCGTCAGGTGCGTCGCACACAGCAGGGACTGTTTGCCGGGCAGACCGACCAGCGCTCACCTATCTTGTTCATCGACGAGATCCACCGCTTCAGCAAGTCGCAGCAGGACAGTCTGCTCGGCGCGGTGGAGGAAGGATTAGTCACCCTGATCGGTGCCACCACCGAGAACCCGAGTTTTGAGGTTATCACGCCACTGCTGAGCCGCTGTCAGGTATATGTGCTCAAGCCCTTGGGCAAGGATGATCTGCTCACCCTGTTGCACCGTGCGCTGGAGCAGGACGAAGTGATCCGCGAGCAACATATCGAGGTGCGTGAGACGGAGAGTATCCTCCGTTACGCCGGCGGCGATGCGCGCAAGATGCTGAACATCATTGAACTCGTCAGCAACTCAGGCACCACGGTTATCGACAACACTACCATCACCCAACTGCTGCAGCAGAACCCCGTAGCCTACGACAAAGACGGCGAACTGCACTACGATATCATCTCGGCGTTCATCAAGTCTATCCGCGGCAGCGATCCTGACGGAGCGATCTACTGGCTGGCGCGGATGATTGCCGGAGGCGAGGACCCGAAGTTCATCGCGCGGCGATTGGTTATCTCCGCCAGCGAGGATATAGGTCTGGCTAACCCGAACGCCATGCTCGTGGCGAATGCCTGCTTCGACACGCTCACAAAGATCGGCTGGCCCGAGGGACGCATACCCCTCGCCATGGCTACCGTCTATCTCGCCACCTCGCAGAAGTCCAACTCCGCCTATCTGGCTATCGATGATGCGCTCAGAGAAGTGCAGCAGAGCGGCAATCTGCCCGTGCCTCTGCATCTGCGCAACGCACCTACACAACTGATGGAGGAACTGGGGTACAGCGAGGGCTACAAGTATGCACACGACTATCCCAACCATTTCGTCAAACAGCAGTTCATGCCCGACGAACTGCAAGGACGGCAGTTCTGGCACGCACAGGGCAGTCCCGCCGAACAACGCATGGCTGAGTGGATGAAACACCTGTGGGAAGATAGTTGAGAGTTGATGGTTGAGAGTTGAGAGAAGTTCAGAGTTAGAAGTTATGAGTTAACTCTAAACTTATAACTTTTAAACTTCACTAAACATTAAACTCTAAACACTAAACAAAATTGCATGGCTGCTATATACATACATATTCCTTTCTGTAAAACGCGATGCTCGTATTGCGCGTTCTTCTCAACCACCGAGTTGCAGATGCGCACCGTGTATATCGATGCCGTGATCAGGGAATATGGTCTGCGCAGCGGCTATCTGCCGCAGGGCGAGCCTGTACGCACGATCTACCTGGGTGGCGGTACACCTTCGCAGATTGCTAACCGAGATCTGGCACGGCTGTTGAACGCACTGCCCGTGGAGCAGGCTGAAGAGGTGACCATCGAAGCCAATCCGTCGGACATGACCGAAGCCAAACTCAAGGCGTGGAGGCAAATGGGTATCAACAGACTGAGCATCGGCGTGCAGTCGTTCGATGATACGAAACTCGCGTTCCTCAACCGCAGGCACAGCAGCAAGCAGGCAAAGAAAGTTATACGCCTGGCGCAGGACATGGGCTACACGAATATCAGTATCGACCTGATGTACGCCCTGCCCTACCAGACGCTGGAGCAATGGCAGGAGGATATCGATCAGGCACTGAGTTTCGGTGTGCAGCATATATCCACCTATTGCCTGTCGTACGAGGCAGGCACGCCGTTGTATAACCTGCGTGCCAAAGGCATAGTGCACGACGCAAGCGACGATCTGGCTAACGCCATGTACGCCTGCCTGTGCGAGCGGCTGAAGCAGGCGGGGTACTGCCATTACGAGGTCAGCAACTTCGCGCTGCCGGGCTATGAGAGCCGGCACAACAGCAGTTATTGGGACGGCACGCCGTACCTCGGCCTCGGTGCCGGAGCACACTCGTATGACGGCAGATCGCGGCAGTGGAACGTGGCTAACCTCAAGCGCTACATCAGTGCTATCATTGGCGGCAAGGTGCCATTCAAGCGAGAGGTGCTCACGCCTACCGAGCAATACAACGAGCGACTGATGCTCGCGCTGCGTACCTGCCATGGGATAGAGGCTACCGACGAACTGCTGCGCAAGGCACGGCCGTATCTCAACACCGGAAGGCTGTACGTTGACAACGGAAGAATCATTGCCTCGATTGAAGGCATAAACATATTGAATACAATCATAACAGATTTAATGCAAGAGTGATGAATAAGAAAACTAAGTTTCTACTTTGGTTCTGGGGCTTGTTTGCCGCAGGTGTACTGGTTGTGTACCTGGTGTTCGTTGGTATCGTTCGCGGCTGGGTGGGTTATCTGCCGCCGTTGGACGAGTTGCAGAACCCTAAGAACACCTACGCCTCGGAGATCTTTACCGAAGATATGGTCAGCATGGGGCGCTATTATATCAAGGAGAACCGTGTGGGTGTGAAGTACACCGACCTCAGTCCGTACGTTATCGACGCGCTTATCTCTACCGAGGATGCACGCTTCTACGACCATACGGGTGTGGACTTCAAGGCGCTGTTCCGCGCCGTGCTGAAGTTAGGTCGTGCCGGCGGTGGCTCGACGCTCACACAGCAGTTAGCCAAGCAGATATGGTCACCCAGGGCGAACAGTTTCTTTGAGCGCGCCTTGCAGAAACCTATCGAGTGGGTGATCGCCACCGAACTGGAGCGACTCTACTCCAAGGATGAGATTCTGCTGATGTATCTCAATCAGTTTGATTTTCTCTATAATGCGGTAGGCATACAGTCGGCGTCGTACGTCTATTTCTACACCACTCCGTCAGACCTCAGGATTGAGCAGGCGGCAATGCTCGTAGGCATGCTCAAGAATCCGTCGCTCTACAACCCTATCCGTCACCCGCAGCGCGCACTCAACCGCCGCAACACCGTGCTCTCGCAGATGGTTAAGTACGAGAAGATCACCCGCCAGGAGTACGACTCACTATCCGCTATGCCCGTGGAGGTCAAGTACCACTCTGTCGATCACAAGCAGGGTCTGGCTCCGTATTTCCGCGAGTTCCTGCGACTCACACTTACTGCCAAGGAGCCCCAGCAGAGCAACTACTCCGAGTGGAACCAACTGCAGTACGAGATCGACCGCTATGAGTGGGACAATAACCCTTTGTACGGCTTCTGCCAGAAGAACACCAAACCCGACGGCACGCATTACGACCTCTATCAGGACGGATTGCGTATCTATACCACCCTCGACTCGCGTATGCAGCAGTATGCCGAGCAGGCGGTCAGCGAGCACATGCAGGATCTGCAGACGCGCTTCTTCCGCGAGAAACAAGGCAAATCCTACGCACCCTTCTCCCGCGACCTGAGCCGCGAGGAGATCGACGGAATCATGTCACGCTCGATGCGCCAAACCGACCGCTACCGTGGACTCAAGCGCCAAGGCAAGTCCGAGGCGCAGATCCGCGAGATCTTCAACACACCTGTACCTATGCAGGTCTTCTCCTATAGCGGCATGATCGACACCACCATGTCGCCACTCGACTCTATACGCTGGACCAAGCACTTCCTGCGTTGCGGATTTATGTCCATGGATCCGCACTCCGGCCATGTCAAGGCGTATGTGGGCGGACCTAACTTCCGGCAGTTCCAGTACGACATGGTTACGCTCGGTCGACGTCAGGTCGGATCAACCGTCAAACCCTACCTCTATACCCTGGCGATGGACGAAGGTATGTGGCCCTGCGACAAAACCGTCAACGATTCCGTTACCCTCATCGACGGCAACGGTGTGCGCTGGACGCCGCGCGACGAGCACACCAAGAACCAGGGCGACACCGTTACGCTCAGCTGGGGACTGCAGCAGTCGTCCAACTGGATCTCTGCCTACCTCATGTCGCTCTATACGCCTAACCAGCTCGTCCGACTCATGCGTTCCTTCGGCATTCAGGGGCAACTCGACCCTGTCGTATCTATCTGCCTCGGTCCGTGCGAGGTCAGCGTCAAGGAGATGGTGGACGCTTATACCACCTACCCCAACCATGGCATTCGTGTCGATCCGCTGTACGTAACCCGCATCGAGGACAAACAGGGCAATATCATCGCTACGTTCCACCCGCAGCAGCGAGAGATCATATCCGAACTGACATCCTACAAGATGATCTATATGCTCCGCAACGTGATGGATCATGGCACGGGCGTACGTGCGCGCTTCAAGTACGGACTGAAGATGCCGGCAGGTGGCAAGACCGGTACGACGCAGAACAACTCCGACGGATGGTTTGTCGGCTTCACGCCCTCGCTGGTCAGCGGCTGCTGGGTAGGCGGTGAGGATCGTGCTATCCACTTCGACCGCATGTCCGATGGTCAGGGCGCATCGATGGCACTGCCTATCTGGGCGCTGTATATGCAAAAGGTGCTTGCCGACGAGTCCCTCCCCTACTCGCCCGACGAGCAGTTCGATGTTCCCGCCTCCTTCGATGCCGAAGCCGGCTGCAGGTGATCGGTTACAATGATCATGGGTAGCCATCTACCATTACTACAAACACCCCAAGCAACGAATCCATCTTGCTTGGGGTGTATCATTAGGCGGTTAATTTGTCAGTTTGCTCATCAGTAGCGATGCGTTTCATCAACATCAGCACCTGCAATGATACGACACTCCCTCTTAATACAAAAAACCAATAATCCAAAGTGGAAGTTTGTGACCATTCGGAAACTCCATATCATCGGCAAGGATATATGAATTAGGCAAATCGGCTATTTGCTCGTAATCCTTGTCGGCACCCCCAACTTCCAACGTAAACTTGCCATCGATCTTGAAGTCTCCATGATTCTTGCCATATTCAACCAGATGATTGAACGATAGTTGATTTGCGGCAAAACACTCTCGAACAGTGCCTATATTTGGCTCTTGTGCAGCTAAAGAATAAAGCATATTGCTGTTATCCATGAGCACCTTGTCCGGTTTCTGCATTTTCTTGGCATTCACAAAATCAGAATAAACCAGACGAAGAATCTTGGATTTGTCCAAATAATTGAGGTACTCTAAGATAGTAGTCCGCTGCAATTCACTTTGGATAGATAGGCGTTTGATGTCAATATCGTATGGTACGGAGTTGGCTAAGATATTAACGAGCGCCTTTATTTTCCGAGTATTCTCTATCGAAACCTTACATATACGCGGAAGTTCATCATCTATTATATAACTAATAGTGTTCTCTATCGCCGAATAATAATCCACGTTATTCTTTAGTTGCAAGAAATACGGATAATAACCATATTGCAAGTACTCCGAGAAATACTGAAGCGGTCGGCATTGATTATTCACTTCTTCAGCTAATGGCCATGGATTGGAAAGAATCTGCTCCAACGTATATTTGGGAAGGTCTATGTTTTTGTAAAAACGCAAGAATTCCCGAAAACTTAGTCCTTGTATGTCGTGATTGATGCAACGTCTGCTTAAATCGGCATCTCCTTGCTGCAAGCTAAGCAGCGAACTGCCGCTGATAACAATGCGCATGTCGGAATAAAG
>OCVV012891104.1_pt1 | contig 17842 bp, 17 predicted proteins | sample 1539721 | NCBI WGS metagenome assembly OCVV01 (sample SAMN02144230, study PRJEB22623) | gut metagenome | biome: sheep rumen | host: Ovis aries | place: New Zealand | reverse complement strand
CACTCGTGAGAGAATAATGGCAAGTACAATGTCAGTAGACGAATACTTCGATGCACTGATAGACCAGGTGCGCGAGGATTATGCAAGTCTCTGAGGTTTTGGGGAGGGTATTTTTCTGTGAAGGGTACACAACTCCATAACCAGTTGCAGAAGATGAACCTTGTGGTCAGTCGTGAAGACAAGCAGAAGGACACAACTGATTTCTATGTCATTGACGAACTCCATGATCTCTTTGCATCCCATATCGACGAGGTGATGGCTCATCCTGTGGAAGGTTGGCGAATTTGTGTTTTATGTAAATCAAATTAGAAACAGAATAAACTAAAGGTAATGAGATGGTATGAAATTGCTCCACAATGGATATCCGCTATCGGAACAGTCTTGGCGGTTATTGTGGCTTTGTTTTCTAAAATAATTAGGGACTGGTATAATCGTCCAAAAATTAATATGTCCTGCCCAAACTCCAAGCAATGTCAGGAGGTAATTGAGCAAGGAACGGAAAGCTCCGATTTGGCTAGTGAAATAAGAATAAGGATTAAATTGGAGAATTCTGGAAATTATATAGCAAACCATGCAGCTCTATTTGTTGATACATATTATAAGAAACGCGCCAAAGATGATACTTATGTAAAGAATGAGCTTACACCGATTCAAATGCGTGATTATAGAAAGTCAAAACCTGCACAAATAGCACCTCATTTGATTTATTTTTTCGATATCGCATCGATTAGACTCTATGACGATATGACAGAACAAGACGGTGTAGGGAAGCCAAAACAGTTTTATAAGCTCTACCTTTTAGGTGCTGAGCATAATCAAGAATTGGGGCGCGGCACGTTTGTTATACCTTTGAAGTTCTATTCCTCAAGAATAGATGTGAAGATTAACTATCTTAAAATCTATTGGGAGTCTAATGACTTCTCTACAGACAAAGAGCATTTTGATTGTCAGATGCTTACGGAAAAAGAATTTAAGAATCTTAAAATTGCGGAATAATATGTTGCTGCTAATTTCTTATGATTTAAAATCCTCTGATAAGGATTATAATCCCTTGTACGAAGGAATAAAGAATAATTGTTCTAAGTGGTGGCATTATATGGAGTCTGTTTGGATTGTAAAGACAGATAACACACCCAATAGCTATGTAGATATGCTTAAAGACAAGATAGACACAGAAGATAGACTTTTTGTAGTGGATATATCTCACCAGAAACGTCAAGGGTGGTTGCCCTCTAAGGCATGGGATTGGATTAAAGCCAATGATATCTAATACTTCAGTCATTCTTATTTATGCCACTTGTAACGCCACCAATTAAGAATATCAAGATAACTGACGCCAAACCGAGTGCAAACGAGCTTGCTTGATTTGCCGTGGTGCGAAGGAAGTCGACAATAGTCAAGTCACGGAGCCACTGAAGGAGCAAATTCTGGAGGGTGATGTACATACCATTTACAAAATGCGGGCTTGGCTGAAGCCTTTTGTCTATGGCGATACAAAATGTTGGAATTTATATCAGCCTTCAGACATCATACATCAGACATCGCAAGGATGAACATGGATATGGTGGTTTAATCTACTTCGTCCACAGTTAGAAGTTACTATAAACGATATTGAGCCTATCATTTAAAAGAATAAACAGAATAAAGGGAGGGCAGGTTAATCTCTCGTATGTAGAAAGTAAGTGTCAAAAACGACCTGTCTGCCCCTTTTAAATATTGAATTATGAACAAAGATACAATAACAGTTACCTCGCCGTTGCTGCCCAACCTCGACGAGTTTAATGAGATGCTCAAAGAGATTTGGGCAAGTAAATGGGTGACTAACATGGGGCAGTTCCATAAACAACTGGAACAGGCTCTGTGTGAGTATTTAAAAGTGCCTTATATCAGTCTGTTTACCAATGGCACACTGCCATTGCTTACAGCATTGCAAGCCTTGCGTATTACAGGTGAAGTCATCACAACACCTTATAGTTTTGTGGCTACCACCCACAGTATTTGGTGGAATGGATGCAAACCAGTGTTTGTGGATATTGAAGAAGAGACTTGTGGTATTGATCCTAATAAGATAGAAGCAGCCATCACGCCTAAGACAACTGCCATCATGCCGGTGCATTGCTATGGCAAGCCGGTGAAGATGAAGCAGATTCAGGAGATTGCAGACAAGTACGGTTTGAAGGTCATTTATGATGCTGCACATGCTTTTGGTGTGGAAGTGGATGGTGAGAGCGTTTTGAATGCAGGTGATATGAGCACACTGAGTTTCCATGCTACAAAGGTTTATAATACTCTGGAAGGTGGTGCTCTCGTTATGCATGATGAGCAGACCAAGAAACGTATTGACTACCTGAAGAACTTTGGATTTGCAGGAGAAACAGAAGTTGTGGCTCCAGGTATCAATAGTAAGGTGGACGAGGTGCGTAGCGCATACGGTCTGTTGAATTTGAAACAGGTGGATGGAGCTATTGCTGCCCGTCAGAAGGTGGCGCAGAAATACCGTGAGGCATTGAGGAATGTTCCAGGCATCCGCTTTTTCGAAGATATGCCAGGTGTACGACATAATTATAGTTATTTCCCCATTTTCATCAATGCTGAAGAGTACGGAAAGACTCGTGATCAACTCTATTTTGAGATGAGAGAAAAGAATGTGCTTGGCAGAAGGTATTTCTATCCACTCATTAGCACTTTCAGTACCTATCGTAGTCTGCCAAGTGCAGCTCCGGAAAATCTTCCTGTAGCAACGAAGATAGCAAATGAGGTTATCTGTCTGCCTATGCATCATGCACTCGATGACGGGGACATAGAAAGAGTTCTTAATTGTATTTTCAAGAAATGAAGCAGAAAAAATTAATGCTCCTTGGAGGGTTGCGCTATTTAAAACCAGTGATAGATGCTGCCCATCAGCAGGGCTACTATGTAATTACAGCAGACTATCTGCCAAATAATATTGCTCACAAGTGGAGTGATGAGTATTGTAATGTGAGCATTATTGACAAGGAGGCAGTACTTAAAGAGGCACAACGGTTACAAATTGATGGTATTATGTCCTTTGCTTGTGATCCTGGTGTAGTTGCTGCAAGCTATGTTCAGAATAAGATGGGCTTGCCGTCATTTGGGCCGTTCGAGAGTGTGGAAATACTCCAGAACAAAGATAAGTTCCGTGCTTTCCTTGCAAAGAATGGATTTAATGTCCCACAAGCCAAGGGCTTTGATAGCGTTGAGGCCGCTATGCAGGAAATGTATTGGTACCCGTGGCCGGTAATAGTGAAGCCAACGGATGCTGCTGGCAGCAAGGGCGTGACACGAGTTGACAAGGCTGAGGATTTGAAACCTGCACTCGAATATGCTATGGAGCACAGCATCAGCGGACATATCATCGTGGAAGAGTTTATTGATAAGCAAGGCTGTTCTTCAGACACAGATAGTATGTCCATCGATGGCAAACTTGTATTCGTCAGTTTCTGTGCCCAGCGGTTCGATGCAGAGGCCACTAATCCCTACACACCTGCAGCCTACTCCTGGCCTTCCACTTTTACCAAGGAACAGGAAGCATACCTCACATCCGAGATACAGCGTCTCATCACGCTACTGAATCTGAAGACAGTGGTTTACAATATTGAGGTTCGTGTAGCGCCTAATGGAAAACCTTACATCATGGAATTAACCCCTCGTGGTGGTGGCAATCGTCTGTGTGAGATGTTGCGCTATGCTACAGGTGTAGATATGATTACTGCCATTACCCGTGCGATGGTGGGTGACCCCATTCTGGAACCGGTTGAGCAGAAACCATACAACGGTCATTGGGCAGAGATTATCCTCCACGCTGATGAAAGTGGAGTGTTTGACCATTTAGAGGTTAGCAAAGAACTTCCTGCAGAAGTTGTTGAGGAAGATCTGTGGGTTAAAAAAGGTGACCACGTGGATTCTTTCGAAGGAGCTAATAACGCCATTGGTACGCTGGTGCTGAAGTTCCAGAGTGCAGAAGAACTTGAACATGCCATTACGCACCAGCGTAAATGGTTAAAAGTGGTTGTGAAATAATGAGGCCAATTGGTGGCTACTTTTCTTTAGAACTACCTTTTCGTGAGGAGTATCATAAAGATGCTCTACGATTGAATACCGGGCGCAACTGTCTGGAGTATATCCTTCGTGCACGTGGCTATAAGAAGGTGTATGTACCTTACTACACTTGCGAGGTGGTGATGGAACCTATCAAAAAGTTGGATATCTCGTATGAGTTCTACTATGTTGACATTCTTCTGGAAATTCGAGACAGCTTTACGCTGGAACAAGACGAAGCATTGCTATATACTAACTATTATGGATTGAAGCAGCGATATGTGGAGTATCTGGCGCAGAAAGTAGGTTCAAGGCTGATAGTAGATAATACTCAGGCTTTTTATGCTAAACCGCTACCAGGCATTGATACTTTCTATACTTGCCGTAAGTTCTTTGGTGTGGCAGACGGGGCTTATCTTTACTGTGATGCGGTGCTGGATGAGGAGATAGAGCAAGATTACTCATACGATCGCATGGCACATCTGCTGAAACGCATTGACCTGTCTGCAGAAGAGGGCTTCGCAGACTTTAGGAGAGTGGATGACGGTTTGGACAATCAGCCTATCCGCAAGATGTCAAAACTGACACAGCGAATGATGCAGTCGATAGACTATGAGGCCATTGCAAAGAAACGTAAAAAGAATTACTTGATGCTTCATGAAACGCTAGGTGGGGAGAATAATTTGGAACTGCCTTTGGAATTGGATGCTGTGCCGATGGTATATCCTTACCTAACTTCTGTAAAGGGGCTTCGTGAAAGACTGATAGAGAACAAAATCTTTGTAGCTCGTTACTGGCCAAATGTGTTGGATTGGACATTACAAAATGATCTTGAGTATAAATTGTCTAATCAAATGACACCATTACCTATTGATCAACGTTATGATGAGGTAGAGATAAATAGAATAATTGAAATTATAACTAATAAATAAATCTATCATGAAGAAGATTATTATTTTTGGAGCAACAGGAAATGTGGGTTCTTATGTGCTGAAATATGCAAGTGAATATTTCGATAAGAACGAATATGAAGTTATTGCTTCTGGTCGTAGAGAGACTGATTTCTTTGACAGAATGGGAATCAGATATTTCTCTGTTGACCTGTCGAACAAAGAGAATTTTTCAAAACTCCCAACAGAGAATGTTTATGCGGTGATTTATCTTGCCGCTCAGATTCCCTCATATATGAAAGGATATCAGCCAGAAAAGTATATCCAGTCTAACATCATAGGTGCTTATAATGTATTGGAGTATTGTCGCGAAGTGCACGCGGACCGCATTCTTTTCTCTACGACAGTATTTGACGTGTCTCTGTCAGCAGGTGCTGATAAGGTTTTGATGCCAGATACTCCTCTTAACTTTAGCTATAAAGGTGATCATGCGGTATATGTTATTAGCAAGAATACGGCAATTGAATTGATTAAACATTATCATGCTGAGTATGGTTTGAAGTATTTCATTTTCCGTTTCCCCACCATCTATAACTATAGTCCGTTCCACTACTATTACCCGAATGGTGTTAAGACCTTGCGGCCTGTTTATAGAATGATTGATTTGGCTATGAAGGGTGAACCAATAGAACTATGGGGAGATCCGAATTACTCTAAAGATATGGTTCATGTTTATGATTGTGCCCAAATGATTTGTAAGGCTGTTGAAGCAGACCGAGAAACCGGTTTCTATAATGTGGGAACTGGTATTCCTGTGACTTTGCAGCAACAAATAGAAGCTATTATCAAAGTGTTTTCACCGAAAGATCATCCTTCACAGATTGTCTATCGACCAGAGAAACCTTGTGGAGGCGGTTTTTTGATGAATGTAGATAATGCAAAGGCAGAACTTGGCTATGAGCCTAAATATGATGTGGTATCTTTGTTTGAAAACTATAAAGAGGAAATGGCAATAAACCGTTTTGCAGAATTAAGGATGAAATAACAAAGTTATGCCAGAAGAATCATTAAAGCATAAAACTGTTAGAGGAGCACTTTGGAGCTTTGCAGAGCGGTTTACTGCTCAAGGTGTGCATTTCTTGGTAATAATCGTTATTGCCAGGATATTGTCACCAAAAGAGTTTGGCCTGATTGGTATGCTTGCCATCTTTTTAGCGGTGGCTCAATCATTAATAGATAGTGGTTTCTCACAGGCATTAATAAGAAAACAAAATAGAACAGAAGCGGACAAAAATACTATTTTTTATTTTAATTTAGTAGTAAGTGTTGCTTTATACTTTATCTTATGGTTGATTTCTCCTTGGGTTGCTGATTTCTATAACGAGCCACAACTTGCGGAGATTATGAAGGTAATCTGTCTGGTGGTTGTTATTGATTCACTCGCTTTAGTACAACGGGCACTTTATACCATAAAGATTGATTTCAAGACACAGACTAAAACTACAATTTATGCAGCAGTTGCATCAGGTGTTGTAGGTATATATTTGGCTTATTCTGGCTACGGTGTCTGGGCACTGGTTTGGCAACAGGTAATTAATTCTGCTGCGAGCGTGATAGTGTTGTGGTATTATTCAGATTGGTATCCCAAATTACAATATTCGTGGCAGTCTTTCCGTTCGCTGTTTGGTTTTGGTTCGAAGCTAATGTTGAGTGGTCTGCTTGATACTTTGTATCGTAATATTTATCAGTTAGTAATAGGAAAAGTTTTTTCTGCTGAAAGTTTGGGCTATTATACTAATGCCCATAAGTTCTCCGATCTTCCATCGTCTAACCTTACTACTGTACTTCAGCGGGTCACGTATCCCGTATTGTGTACCATACAAAATGAAGATGATCGTTTAGCAATCGCCTATAGAAAGTTCCTACGTCTATCTGCTTTTATTATTTTCCCCTTGATGTGTGGATTAGGTGCTTTAGCCAATCCCCTAATTGATACTGTGCTTGGAGCAGAATGGCATTTTGCAGCAGTTTTGTTGGTACCTCTTTGTTTCCAAATGATGTGGTATCCCATTCACTCCATTAATCTGAATTTGTTACAGGTTAAGGGCCGGTCAGATTTATTCCTTAAACTTGAAATTATAAAAAAAGTCATAGGGGTTTCCATCCTTTTTGCCAGTTTGCCCTTTGGGCTATTGGTTATGTGCTATGCAGGAATCGGTAGTTCTATTCTTTGTTTGACGATTAATACATATTATACGGGAAAATTGATAGCAGTGGGCTTCTTCAAACAGATGAAGGATGTTTCTGTGTCTTTGTTGTTGTCTTTAACGATGTTTGCAGTTATTCAAGGGATAATTATTTTTTTTGATGATAATGTTATGAAGCTTGTAATTGGTTTCATTGCAGGGGTATTATACTTTTTAGTGGTATCTCTGCTGTTTAGAGTGAAAGAAGTTAGTTATATTAAGGAATTGATTGGAGGATGAAAATGGAAATATCGAACGATATACTGGTTAGTGTATGTTGTATTACGTATAATCAAGTAACTTATATCAGGCAATGTCTTGAAGGTTTTTTAATGCAGAAAACTAATTTCAAGTTTGAAGTGATTATCCATGATGACTGTTCTACGGATGGCACAACAGATGTAATTCGTGAGTATGTAGAAAAATATCCAGATTTGATAAAGCCAATTTTTCAGGAAAAGAATCAATATCAAAATGGTTGCAAACGAATATTAGCAACATTTGTTTATCCCAAGGTTCAGGGGAAATACATTGCTCTTTGCGAAGGTGATGACTATTGGATAGATCCATTAAAATTGCAGAAACAAGTGGATTATATGGATAGTCATCCCCAATGTACTATGACCTGTAATCGGTCAAAACTTTATTCTGTAAAGGAAGGGAAATATATTGGCGAACAATATTGCCGTAAAGGTGATGGAGTGTTAAATCCTATTGACGTGATAAATAGAACAGGTTTGTACATATCAACATGCAGTATTGTGTATCGTCCTTTAATAATAGAAAATTATCCAGACTATTGTTTAAAATGCAAAGTTGGTGATTATCCTTTGCAGATTATGGCAGCAATGAAAGGGATTGTTTTTTATTTTGATGATGTGATGTCTGTTTATAGGGTTGATAATCCCATGTCTTGGATGGGGCAGCAGCAGTGGGGAACTATATCAAAGGATAGAATAGAGGTTATTAAATCTCAAGTTGAGATGTTTCGAGGGTTTAGCAGAGATTTTCCTCAATACGCATCTGTATTTATTAATAAAATAGCACAACACATAAATTGCGGTATCCCGAATAGGCACAATTCTCGAATGATAATAGACAATTATTTAAGTTTCTTTAAAAAAGAAATTAGCGGATATACCTTAAGATGGAAAATGGATATGATAATTCAGAAATTAAGAATCCCTTTACTTAGGAGGTTTTATATTAGGCTTTTCTTACGGGATTTTCATCAGTTTAAGAAATTTTATTGATAATGTGAAGATTTATGAAAAGTGTAAGAAGATGTTATTTTATAGTGTTTTTTGCTATTTTGTTTATGTCTTGTGAGAAGATTGAGGCAGATGTGCCCCAGTATGGCTCTTCTTATGTGACATTGGAGAACGGGGACTCGCTCTTTTGCACATTTCAGGAATACATGTCATTGAGGCCAGTTGCAAGAGCTCAAGGTAGTGCCTGCTATGGAGATTATTTCATTCAGGGATATGATACTAATGAATTTATTACGATATACAACTTGAAAACAAAGAGCTATGTGACGAATTTGGCGATACCAGCCCCTCCTCCAAGTTCCAATACTCATGTAAATACATTAAATTTTGGCACACAGAAGTATAACGAAAATGACTTTTTCCCCTTGTTATATGTAAGTTCCGGCTATCAGACATATAATATCTCTTATATTTATGTTTATAGGATTGTAAAGGACTCTAAAAGGGAAACAGATTTTTCTATATCTTTGGTTCAAACTATTGCTTTATGTGGCTTTGATACGTGGACAGAAGGGATTATAGATGTTGAGAGTAATTTTTTATGGGTGAAATATGAACCAGATGGTTTGTATGGATATGCAAAATATGAATTACCCCCTATAAATTCTTCTCAAGTTTCAATTAACTATGAAGATTATCTTCAGGATTTTAAATTAAACAGAGAGCCTCTAGGAGCTAATCAAGGACATTTATTCACTGGCAATCGAATTTTACTGGTATCTGGAGGACCAACAGAAGGTCAGGAAATGGCATTTGTCTCAATTAATATATTAAAAGAACAACGTGAATTAATCCTTGACTTAAGGAATGTCGGATTACATAATAACGATATAGACTGGTATTTTGAGCCAGAAGGTTTGATTTTTTATAATAACCAACTAATGATTTGCTATAGTAAAGCTATTTATATTTTGAATATTCAAAGAGTAAAAAATGGTGTCAGAACAAGCTATTTTAACTGATTGCAAATGAAGATAGTTATTACATACGGAACATATGATTTGCTACATCAGGGGCATATTAATCTACTTCGGAGAGCGAAAGCATTAGGCGACTACTTGATAGTAGGGGTCACTAATGATAGTTTTGACCGCGAACGAGGAAAGTTGAACGTCCGAAACAATGTATTGGAGCGTGTGGAGGCTGTTAAGGCAACTGGTCTTGCTGATAAGATTATTATTGAGGACTATGTAGGACAAAAGATAGATGATATACAAAAGTACGATGTGGATATCTTTGCTATCGGTTCTGATTGGGAAGGAAAGTTCGACTATCTGAATGAATTCTGTGAAGTTGTCTATTTGCCCCGGACGGAGGGGATCTCATCTACGATGCTCCGTGAAGAGACAACGACAGATGTGAAAATTGGAATCATAGGATGTGGACGTGTTGCACATCGATTTCCTATAGAGGTCTCAGTCGTCTCTGGGGTTGAGGTCACGGCTGCGTACGATATCAATGATGATGCCAGTAACTCTCTCTCCCAACAAAACGAGACAATAACTGTTTATGGTAACTTGGATGATTTCTATCATGCTGTAGATGCAGTATATATAGCCACCCCTCACCTTACACACTACGATTATATCAAACAAAGCATTGAGGCAGGTAAACATGTACTATGTGAAACTCCTATGCTGCTTAATGGTGATGAAGCTAAGGAGGTGTATGCCTTGGCAAAACAAAAAGGTGTATTCTTGATGGAGGCTAATAAAACGGCTCATTGTCCAGCATTTAATCATCTGATGGTGATGGTAAAGTCTGGCGTTATAGGCGAGGTGGTAGATGTTGAAGCGTCACTTTCCAAACTTTGGGATGACGATATGACGTTACGTGAGTTTGATCCTGCACAGGCTGGCGGATCTATGTATGAATTAGGCAGTTATCCTCTTCTGCCTATTCTTAAGCTTTGTGGTATTCACTATGAAAATCTTAATCTCTACTCTCGTATGAAGGATGGAGTAGATATGTATACAAAGGGAGTATTCCGATATTCTCATGCAGTGTGCTCTTTTAAAGTGGGATTAGGTGTAAAGACAGAGGGAAATCTTATTATTTCTGGTACAAAGGGTTATGCTTATGTTCCAGCTCCTTGGTGGAAGACTGATTATTTTGAACTTCGTTATGAAGATCAGAATCAAAACAAGAAATTCTTCTATAAGTGGGATGGGGCAGGTTTACGTTACGAGATACAAGAATTTATTTCGTGTATCGTTAATCATCGCTTTAGTACAGCCCGATTACGCCGGCGTGAGAGTATCGCTATGGCTGATATTATGCAACAATTCGGAGAACGTAAGAATTTTATGGAAATATAAATAATGAAGAATGCAATAGTTACAGGTGGAACATCTGGTATAGGACTTGGTGTTGCCAAGATGCTCATAGGAAAAGGTTATCATGTATTTGCTACTTATGTAGGACCTGACTTTGTGGAAAGTATCAAGAATCTCATACCAGTTAAAATAGATCAGACAAATCGAACTGAAGTATATCAGTTTATTAACGAAATGAAAGATAAGTGTGATACTATTGACTGTATTGTCTGCAATGCTGGTATGAGTATCCGTAAATCGTTTACAGATACTACAGATGAAGATTGGGACAGACAGATGGAAGTAGCTGTTAATTCCCATTATATTATGATTCGTGAGTTGTATAATATAATTCCCAATGGTTCTCGAATCATATTTACAGGATCCCAAATGGCAATTCACCCACATGCAACAGTGTTAAGCTATGGTGTTACTAAATCTGCAGTATGTGCTTTGGCAAAAAATTTGGTGAAGGAGTTCGAAGGAACAGGAACAACGGTAAATGCCATTATCCCTGGATTCGTTGAGACACCCTGGCAGAAAGAAAAACCAGAAGAAATAAAACAGAACATATATAAGAAAACAGCTATTCATCGATTTGCTTCGATTAACGAGGTAGTTGATGCATATAGATTCTGTATTGAAAACCCGTTCGTCAATGGTAGTTTGATTGAAGTGAATGGTGGGTATTGTTATAAATAGGATAATATAACTATAAACTTCAATGTGGTAAAAGAGTGACTTTTATTTATGTAAGCTCGACAACATTATTCAGACCTCGGTAATGAAAAGTAGCGAAAAGGCATAATGTACTATACCTTTTCGGCAATATTTGGTAATTATAAGTAGTACGAGGCAGATTATTGTGCAATGATGAGGTTTTAAAATATAATGAAATTCCAATATGTGTATACTTAAAAGAATTATACTTGCTTTGTATTATAAAACATATATATATCCTCGATTATTAGTAGCATTACTTCTGTGTATTTTATTTAAGGTAAAAAAAGGAAGAGTTATTTTTTGGTCTACAATAGGAAAAGATTATTCGTGTAATCCCTTATATATATCGAATTATCTTTTAGACCATGAAAGTGACACCTTTGAAGTATATTGGCTATATAAAAAGAACTTGGACAAAAATGTGTTTGATTCAAGAATTAAAACTGTAAAATATGGCAGTATAATGCATTTATATATTATGCAAACAGCAGAATTTCTTGTTACAAATCATCGAACATCAACAAAAGCGATGCTGTGGATAAAACGAGCCAAACAGAAATATATTATGACATGGCATGGCTCTATGGCATTAAAAAAAATAGAAAAAGATGCCATACAAAGTTTAGGTAGCCAATACGAAAAATTTGCCAGAAAGGATTCTGAAAATTGTTCTTTAATGCTCTCAGATTCAGAATGGTTTACTCATTTATTGAGAAATTCTTTTTGGTATAATGGGGAGATTCTACAAGAGGGAATGCCTAGAAATGACATATTCTATTATAAGGATAAACATGCTGATATTAGAGCAAAAGTAGCAGACAAGTTGAATATATCAAATCACTCTGATAAAATTATTATTTTGTATGCGCCAACATTTCGAACCGATCATGGTACATCTCAATATATACTTAGATGGGGGCAAATAAAAGCAAAGATAGAGTCTGTTTTTAAAAAGAATGTAATAATTTTGTTGAGGCTACACCCCACTTTGTTAGGTATAGTTGATACACAAGATTTGATCTCAGAAGATTTTGTAAGAAATGCAAGTTGTTATGAAAGCATACAAGAATTATTGGTTGCAAGTGATATATTGATAACAGATTATTCTTCAACAATGTTTGAATTTGCCCTGTTGAAGAAACCCTGTTTTTTATATACTCCAGATGCGAAATCTTATGATAGAGGTTTTTATTTTCCTATAGAAGATTTACCATTTCCTTCTTCTCTTACTGAAAATTCCTTGGCTAATAATATCATAACGTTTAATAGTGATACATACTTTAAAAATGTCGATTTGTTTATGAATAAAACCTTTAATGTTAAAGGAAATGGGCATGCCAGTGAAAAAGTAGTTTTATGGATGAAAAATAATCATGGTTGTTAGTTTTTTATTGGTAGATAAGCAAGAAATCATGAACAATATAGAGAAGTATAACCCTTTATTTGGAAAAATGTTTGAAACATTCCATAACGATGATGATATTTGAAAGATCAATAATGAATAGTCATCGTTGAGAAGAAAGGAAAGTATTTTTTATGAAAATGAATAATCTTATATCTGTAATAGTTCCTATTTATAAAGTGGAACCTTATTTAAGGCAATGTGTTGATTCAATTATCAATCAAACATATAAGAATTTGGAAATTATTCTAGTTGATGATGGTTCGCCAGACAGGTGTCCTCAGATATGTGATGAATATGCTGCTAAAGATAATCGTATTCAAGTCATTCATAAAGAAAATGGTGGTTTGTCATCAGCTCGAAATGCGGGCTTAAATATTGCAATAGGTGACTATATCGCCTTCGTTGATAGTGATGACTATTTGGATTTGACGATGTATGAAGAATTGATTAATGAAATCATTCTGAACAAGGCTGATGTTTCGGTATGTAACCCATTACAAGTAATGGATGGGAAAGTTCAGAACAATGATTCTCATGGGGAACGTGAAATTATTGAAGAACGTGAACTTATTTGGAAATACTTGCCTTCCAAACTAAGATTTGAAGTGTGGAATAAACTATTCAAACGAGAGGTGATTGGCGAAACAAGATTTAAGAATGGTCAAATATACGAGGACCTTTACTTTGATCGTTGTGTGTTTTCTCGTGTCCATACAATTGTTTATAACGATGTTTTTCTATATTACTATCGTTTTAATAGACCAGGTGCAACAAATAGTTTTTTCAATGAAAAGAGATTTATCATTTTTAAAGAATTAGATGAGTACATAACAAAATTTCGAACAGAAGGTTTAGAAGAGTTATCTGATATCTATAGAAAATACGCAATGGAGATTTCATTGATTTTCTATATCCAAAGTAAGAGGACAAGGAGCAATAGTTGCGTTCGGGATAAAATTGTCAATATATTTGTTTCATATTTCAAAGTAAATAACAATAATAAACTTAAATATCATATTTTTAGATATTCTCCTATGATTTACATAATTCTATCAAAGTTAATAGGTGTTTTAAGAGATAAAAGGATATGAGAAAGATTATTCTTATTATTTTATCATACATCTTTATTTTCAATCCAGTCCCACCAGCACTTGGAATTGGAAGTGTGAAGTTTTTATTTTTATTGTTGCCGTTGTTGTTAATAAAACCTTATAGTTACTCGTTAAATAAATTACGACCTTTTGTCTTACCGTACATATTGATACTATTATATATATTGGTTCGTACTTTAATGGGTGGATATGCGATTATTCTGTATACGTCCATAGTATCGTTTTTTGAGGTAATTTTAATTTCTTTCATTATTATTAAAATACATCATATATATAGGGCTAATGTTTTGCAAACCTTTTATGCATGTGGTATCATAGCTATTTGTATTTCAATAATATCATTTTTATCACCCTCTTTCAATAACTTCATTAAATCTTATTTGTCCATGATGCCAGATAAGGACCAGTTGTTTTATGCGTTTCGAGGATTTGGCATGGGAAGTGAACTGACGTTTTCATACGCAATAGAAATTGCGGTTATATTTTCTGTTTTCTTATTAAAGAACAAATTAAATATAAAGTTGTTTATAGCAGTTTTATTTGCTGCATTAGCTATTCTCATCAATGCAAGAACCGGTGCGCTAGTATTACTTATAGGAATTGGAATGTATGCAATGACTAATATTAAGAAGTCACTAGGTTATGGAATTATTGTATTTGTGTCACTTCCTCTTGTTTTCGCTACAATTGAGGCTATAAATCCAGAAACCTTTGACTATATGGAACAGTTTTACTTGGAACTAGGTGATTTTTTAACGGGAACCGAAAATGCACGAGCAGATACAGCAGGAACCCTGCTTGATAGCCAAGTTAATTATGGTAATTCTTTTTCGGAGTGGTTTTTTGGAAGAGGAATCCACTTGTATACAGTTGAACGGGAAAAAAGAACAGATAATGGATATGATAACCAATTTGTATATGGAGGTATATGTTATTTATTATTATTGGCCGTACTTTTATATGTGATGTTTATTAAGTGTTGGAGAAGAGAAAAGCTCATAGCGTTTTTTTTATTGTTGACAGTACTTCTTGTCAATATAAAAGGTGAATTTGTACCTACAGCTTCTGGTTTCAGATTGGTAGCATGTCTGTTCATGTATTTTGGAGTTTTCAACATTAATAAAGAATTAATGAAATCATAGTGACCATGTATATTTATGTCGGAAACTTTGTAGAGCCCGGTCAAGAGGAGTATGTTACCAAAGTAGCAAAAGCCCCCAGAGTGGTAAGTATAGATTCTTTTCAGAAAATGCTATTGAGTGGCTTTGAAAAGAGCAATAAGAAATTTGATTATTTAATTAATGCTCCAGAAATAGGCTCTTACCCCAAGCGCTCTCTTTCTATTAAAGTCCCTTCATCTGATTTTGAATTCTATGGGATGAAAGGTAGGAACGTGAGTTTCCTTAATATATCATATTTTAAAAGATATAGTATCGCTCATAGTATTCTAGAAGAACTTGATAATGTAATAAGCAATGTTCATATTAGTGAAGTTGTCGTCATTGTCGTTTGTACATTATATTATCAATATATTAAGCCCGTAGTTGACATAAAAAAGAAATATAATAAAAAAAATATAATAATTTGCCCAATAGCCTTAGATCTCCCCGATTTTTTAGGCGATAAAAGTGTTAAGGCCAAACCGTCAAATAGTGTAAGGCGAATATATAGTTTACTAACGGAGGCCGATTGTTTTATTATTTTAACACGTTTTATGCCGGATAAGTTAGGTAAGGATAAACAATATTTCTTGATGGAAGGAGTCTATGGGGCTAAAGATATTGGTATTAAAAACATATCGAAACGCCCCAAAACCATATTATATACCGGGACATTTGATGGCAGATACGGAATAAAAAATCTCGTAAATGCATTTATGGCTGTGAAGGATCCTGAAGCGTCATTGCTATTGTGTGGTGATGGCACAGAAAGAGAGTATGTTGAGAATCGGGCAAAAGAGGATTCGCGCATCATTTATTATGGCCAGGTAAAACAAGAACGGGTCTTTGAGATGCAGCGTGAAGCTTCTTTGCTTATTAATCCACGAAAGCCTGAGGGAGAATACACAAAATATTCTTTCCCGTCAAAAACGATGGAATATATGGCCTCAGGCACACCAACGCTGATGTATCGTCTGCCTGGAATGCCTGAGGAATATGAACCATACGTTGCACTCTTTAAAAATTCTTCTGATGAAGAGATGACAAGGGTGATGGAGGAGTGGCTCAATAAACCACAGGAAGAACTGGATGCCTTTGGCGCAAAGGCCCGTGAATTTATTATTAACAACAAAACAGCGGATAAACAAGTTGCACGTTTCATGAATTTTATCAAAGAGACTTATGGCGAATAAGAAGCGAGTTCTATTCTATTCCAGCGTAAAAGATAAGGAGCTGTTTTATATTCAGCGATTCTATCAGATAGATATATCTATCTTGGAAGGGTTGGGATATAAGGTGGTATTATCAAACCAGATTTTAGATGCATGGAAGTTCTGGAAGTATGATTTTGTGTTTGCATATTTTTACCGCTATGCATTCTTTGTTGCTCTTATAGCCAAGTTGTTTAGTAAGAATGTTTATTTCACAGGTGGAATAGATGCGCTTGACAAGAATTCGTCATCGCCTAAGTACTACATGATTCAGAAATTGTTCTTTAAACTATGTTATTGGCTATCGAAGAGTTGCATTATTGTATCCAAAACTGATGATGCTCATGTTCGAGAAATATGCAATGGGAAGAAACTATCTTATTCAGAGCACACTATAGATACTAAGCCTTTTTTATGTAATGTAGAAAACAAAGAAAATATCTTTGTTACAATAGGATGGCAGGCCACAGTTGGAAATGTTCAACGTAAGGGCATAGATATTTCAATACGTATGTTTGCTAAACTACATGAATTGCCAGAATACGATAATTCAAAATTATATATCCTTGGTAAGACGGGGGAAGGTACGACATACTTAGAGCAGATAGTCCAAGAATCGGAAATAGAGGAATCTGTAGTATTTACAGGTCCTGTTTCTGAGGAAGAGAAAGTTAATTATTTAAAGAGGAGCAAATTTTATTTCCAACTTTCAAAGTTTGAAGGCTTTGGTGTTGCTGCTCTTGAGGCTTTATGTGCTAAAAATATTGTAATACATTCAGGAAAAGGCGGACTAAGCAATCCTATATACAATGACGGTATACTGTTGGACATAGATCAGCCCATTGAAAAGATGACTGAAGATTTGATAGCTAAGTTATCATCATTTGATGTTTCATGCTTAGAAAGAGCATGTGATAATGTATTTGCTAATTATGACAATGAACGTAGAAAAGCTGATTTTGTAAGAATTATCCAAGAATAACGATGTATGCACATTTTTTTTAACGATTATTTGATTTCTGGACATCGCTGATAGCATTGATAATCATCAGTCCGATACTATTGGTGATAACCATTTGGTTGCACTTTGCCAATAAAAAAGGAAGCCTCACCCCCAACCCCTCTCCAAAAGGCGAGGGAAGAAAATGGTTACAGCGATGGTTGGAACCAGCTATATTTTTGCAGGAAAGACCCGGGAAAGATGGAAAGATATTCAAGGTGATTAAGTTCAAGACCATGACGGATGAGCGGGATGCAGATGGTAATCTGTTGCCTGATGCAGAGCGCCTAACTAAAGTCGGAAGATTTGTTCGCTCTACATCGATAGACGAACTGCCTCAGTTGATAAACGTGCTGAAAAGAACGGGGGGACGGGTACTGTTTCACGAATAATAGGAGTCAGCAATAATCAATAGTTGAGAATGCCAAGGCAGGCGAGACAAGCATCAGG